>Ga0116202_10000172_pt1 | contig 33951 bp, 26 predicted proteins | sample LakKivw325mmetaG_FD_94479 | JGI IMG/M metagenome (GOLD analysis project Ga0116202, IMG submission 94479) | Anoxic lake water microbial communities from Lake Kivu, Rwanda to study Microbial Dark Matter (Phase II) - Lake Kivu water 325m metaG | ecosystem: Environmental > Aquatic > Freshwater >... | reverse complement strand
GCGACGTCGATTACATCGTCCGCGACGCCCGGATCGAGATCGTCGACGAGTTCACCGGCCGGGTCGCGGCCCGGCGCCATTGGCCCGACGGGCTCCAGGCCGCCGTCGAAGCCAAGGAAGGGACCGCGCGGGGGAGCGAAGGCCGGATCCTGGGGTCGATCACGCTCCAGCACTTCTTCCGGCTCTACCCGGCGCTCTGCGGCATGACGGCCACGGCCGCACCATCGGCCCGCGAGCTGAAGGAGTTCTACGGCCTGGGCGTCGTCGTCGTCCCGCCGCACCGGCCCTGCGTGCGCCGCGACCTCGCCGACGCCGTCTTCACCCACAAGGCGGCCAAGACCGGGGCGCTCGTCCGCGAGATCGCGGCCGTCCACGCCGCGGGCCGTCCGGTCCTCGTCGGCACGGCGAGCGTGAGGGAATCGGAGGAGCTGGCCGCGGCCCTGGCCGGGTCCGGCGTCCCCTGCGACGTGCTCAACGCGAAGAACGACGAGGTCGAGGCGGGGATCATCGCCCGGGCCGGGTCCTGGGGGGCGGTGACCATCTCGACCAACATGGCCGGCCGCGGCACCGACATCCGGCTCGGGGGAGCGGACGAAGCGGACCGCGAGCGGGTGGCGGCCCTCGGCGGGCTCCTCGTCATCGGCACGAACCGCCACGAGAGCCGGCGCATCGACAGCCAGCTCCGCGGCCGGGCCGGCCGGCAGGGCGACCCGGGATCGTCGCGGTTCTTCATCAGTCTCGAGGACGATATCTTCGAGCGCTACGGCCTCGCCCGCCGGCTTTTCGCCCGTTACCGTCTCGACCGGACGGACGCCCCCGTCGAAAGCGAGCTCCTGCGCAAGGAGATCCTCCACGGGCAACGGGTCATCGAGGGGCGGAACCTCGATATCCGCCGCGCCCTTTGGGACTATTCGACCCTCGTCGAGACGCAGCGCCAGATCGTCGCCGGATGGCGTGACGACATTTTCGATTCGACCGACGATGGAACGCCGCCGGGGCGATTCTCTCTCCCGTCCGATCTCGCCGCGGCGGGCGCGAAGAAGATGGGCCGGGAGGCCTTTGCCGGGCTCGCCCGGCGGGCCTCTCTCGTCCACCTCGATGCCGCTTGGGCGGACCACCTCGCCTGGCTGGCCGATCTTCGGGAAGGCATCCATCTCGTCTCCATCGGGCGCAAGGAGCCCATCCTCGAGTTCCAGAGGGAAGCGACCGAGGCCTTTCTCGGGCTCGGAGACCGGATTGACAGGTCCGTCGAGACGACCCTCCGCTCGCTCGTCGCCCGCGAGGGTCCCATCGATCTCGAGTCGGCCGGGCTTAAGGGGCCATCTTCGACCTGGACCTATCTCGTCAACGAGGACCAGCTGGGCTGGGGAGTGGAGCTCCTCAAAGGGACGAACATCGGCTTCACCGCCGGGGCCGCGGCCTTCTACGGGCCGCTTTTCGTCCTGGCCCTGATCGCCAACAGGCTCGGTCGCAAGCGCCGGCGGCCGTCCGGGGGAGATATGGACGACGGCGACAGGGTCTAAAGAGAAGACGGGGTCAAACCTCCACTTTTCCAGTTTTCATTAGTTCGATATCTCCTGTTCACGCGTGAAAAACTGTAAAAGTGGAGGTTTGACCCCATCCGGTTTGACAGGGGAGGGCGGGGTGAATAGAGTATGACAGCGAAACCGAAAGGCCAAACTTGAATAGCACACCGAATTGCGCCCCTGCGGCTCCCCCGGCCGCCGCGGCCGTTCCCTCCTCGAACGGCCTGGCGCGCAAGCTGGGCCTTTTCCCCCTCACCAACATCGTCATCGCCAACATGATCGGCGCCGGCATCTTCACGACCTCCGGCCTGCTGATGAAGGATCTTCACAGCCCCGTCGTCATGCTGGCCCTCTGGCTCTTCGGCGGCCTGATCGCCCTCTGCGGCGCTCTGAGCTACGGCGAGCTCGGCGCGGCCATCCCTCATGCCGGCGGCGAGTACGCCTTCCTCTCGCGCCTCTATCACCCCCTCCTTGGCTTCCTATCCGGCTGGGTCTCGTTTTTCGTCGGCTTCTCCGCCCCCATCGCCGCTTCGGCCATCGGCTTTTCCGAATACCTGACCCGCGCCTTTCCCGGCCTGCTCCACATTGGTCTCATTTCCGGGCCCCTCGAGGCGACGGTCATGAAGAAGCTCTACGCCGTCCTCATCATCGCCGCCTTCACCTTCCTTCACACCCGCGGCCTCGAGACCGGGTCGCGCGTCCAGAACGCCCTGACCGGCCTGAAGATCCTTCTCATCATCGGCCTGGTCGCGGCCGGGTTCGCCGTCGGGAACGGGAGCCTGGCCCACCTCACGGCGGCCGCCCCGTTCCGCTTCGATTTCGCCGGCATCAAGACCATGGGCCTGTCGCTCATGTGGATCATGTTCGCCTACAGCGGCTGGAACGCCTCGGCCTACATCGGCTCCGAGGTCCGCGACCCGTCGCGCAACCTGCCGCGGTCCCTGATCCTCGGGACCGGCATCGTCATGCTCCTCTACGCGGCCCTCAACCTCTTCTATGTCTACGCGATCGCTCCCGCCGAGATGGAAGGCGTCATCTCCGTCGGCGGCCTGGCCGCGGGAAACCTCTTCGGCCGGTCGGCCGAGACCGTCCTCTCGCTCCTGATCTCGTTCGCCCTGTTCTCCTCGCTCAGCGCCTACCTCATCCTCGGCCCGCGGGTCTACTACTCGATGGCCCGCGACGGCATCTTCTTCAAGTCCATCGCCTACGTCGACCCCAAGTGCGCCGTCCCGGCGCGGTCGATCCTGCTCCAAGGCGGGATCGCCGTCCTCATGGTCTTTTTCGGCACCTTCGAGCAGCTCCTGACCTACATGGGCTTCTCCCTCGGCATCTTCCCGCTCCTGGCCGTGTTCGGCGTCTTCAAGCTCCGTCGCTCGGGCCGGAGCGCCGTTCGGCTCCCGGGCTATCCGGTCGCCTCGGCCGTCTACATCCTCGTCGGCCTGTCCATCCTGGCCCTCTCGTTCCTGCGCCAGCCGGTCGAGTCGCTCATCGCCATCGGCACCGCCCTGGCCGGGATCCCCGTTTATCTGCTCTTTAAGAGGCGCGGGGCTTCGCCCGCTTCGCTGAGTTGACGAGAAACCGGACGCGAGGTATCTTGAAAACAAGGAACCGGGGGAGCTGAGCGGACGATGAAAAGGACACCACCTCTGAAGCCGGCCGCGCGGGGCGCCAGGGCCGCCGTCATTCCCCTGATCCTGGCCTCGGCCCTGCTCTGTGGCGGGTGTTCGATCGAAAAGCTGGCCCTGAGGAAAGTCTCTTCGATGCTGGCCTCGTCCTCGGGCACGAACGTCTTCACCACCGACAACGATCCCGACTTCGTCGGCCAGGCGCTGCCTTTCGCCATCAAGCTTTACGAGACCCTGCTCGGCTCGCTCCCGGCGGACGTTCCCCTGCGGCTGCGGACCGGGAGCCTCTACATCATGTACGCCAACGCCTTCGTCGAGACGCCCGCCGACATGACGCCCCGCAGCGAGCTCGACGAGAAGGACCATCTCCTGGCCCGGGCCAAGAACCTCTACCTGCGGGGCCGGGACATCCTCTTCGTCGCGCTCGAGAGGAAGAACCCGGCCATCCGCCGGCAGCTCCAGCAGCGGAAATACGCCGAAGCCATGGCCCCCTTCGGCAAGGCCGACACCACTCTGCTCTATTGGACCGCTCTCGGCTGGCTGGCCGCCTACTCCGTCAATCCCTTCGACATGGAGCTCGGCCAGACCGTGCCCCGGACGCGGGCCATGATCGAGCGGGTCCAGGCGCTCGATCCGGACTTCGGAGGCGGCTCGCTCGACTCATTCTATGTGAGCTATTACGGATCGCTGCCCGATGTCCTGGGCGGGGACCCGGCCAAAGCCCGGGCGTACTTCGCCAAGGCCCAGGCGAAGTCCGGCCGGACCGACACGTCCTCGCTCATGGCCCTGGCCACGACCGTTTCGGTCAAGGAACAGAACGCGGCCGAGTTCAAGTCCCTCCTCGGGCGGGTCCTGGCCTTCGACGTGGACAGCGCCCCGGACAACCGGCTGGTCAATATCCTCAACCAGCGCAAGGCCCGTTGGCTGCTGGCCCATCTCGACGATTTCTTCATTGAAACGGACACACCATGACCAAGATTTCAGCCGCGACCGTCCTTGGGATCCTGCTCGGCGCCGCGCTCCCCGCGGTGGCGGCCCCCGACCCGGCCCGTCCCGTCGCTCCGGGACCTTCCGGCGCGGTCGTGATCAAGATCGGGAGCATCGCCCCGGACCGCTCGCCCTGGGACAACGCCCTGGAGAAAATGGCCAACGATTGGGAGCGGATCGCCAAGGGCGCCGTCCAGGTCCGGATCTACCCGGGCGGCATCGCCGGCTCGGAGCAGGACATGATCCGCAAGATGCGCCTCGGGACGCTGCAGGGCGGGGTCTTCTCGAACATGGGGCTGGCCAAGATCGACCACGACATCACGACCCTCTCGATCCCCTTCCTGTTCCATTCCCCGGCCGAGTTCAACGACGTCTTCGAGAAGATGAGGCCGTCGTTCGAGAAGGGGATCGCGGACGGGGGCTTCGAGGTCATGTTCTGGACGCTCGCCGGCTGGGTCAACTTCTTCGCCAAGGGGCCCGTCCTCGAGCCCGACGATCTCAAGAGGTTCACCATCAGCGTGACCTCGGACTTTCCCGAGATCGAGCAGGTCTGGAAGCGGATGGGCTTCAGCGTTCTCGCCACGGAGGGCGACCTGATGATCCAGCTCCAGAGCGGCGCGGTCACGGCCCTCTATCTGCCGCCGATCCTGGCCGCTTCGGGCCAGTTCTTCGCCCTGGCCCCCCATATGCTGGCGCCGACGCTCGCCCCGCTCATGGGCGGGCTGCTCCTGAGCGACAAGGCCTGGGCGTCCATCCCGGCCGAGCTGCACCAACCGTTCCTCGACGCGACCCTCAGCGCCGCCCGGGGGCTCTACGACGAGACGATGAAGCTCCAAGCCGATGCCCTGAAGATGATGAAGGACAACGGCCTCGTCATCCACGATCCGTCGACGGCGGACATGGCCAAGTGGCGCTCGGAGGCGGAAAAGGCCGGCGCCGCCCTCATCGGCTCGGTCTTCTCCAAGCAGACCTACGACCAGGTGGCGGCGTACGTCCGGGACTACCGGAAGACGCATGGCCAATAGGCTCGTCCGGGGCATCCATTCCGTCGAAGACACGCTCGCGTTCCTGTCGATCTTCGCCTTGGCGCTCTGGCTCCTGGCCGGCGTCGTGGCCGGGAAGGTCTTTCACACCGGGATCAGGGACTCGACCATCTACGTCGAGCATCTCGTCCTGATCGCCACGTTCCTCGCCGCCTCGGTCACCTCCCGGGAGAAGAAACATCTGGCCCTGGCGACGGGGGTGTTCCTGCCGAAGCGCCTGAGAGGGGCGGCGGAGACGATCTCGGCCGCGCTGGCCTCGGCCCTGACGCTGGCCTTCGGGCTGAGCGCCGTCTCGTTCGCCCGGAACGCGTTCGCGGCCTCCGACCGCGTCGGCGTCTTTCCCAAGCGGATCGTCGTCCTCATCATGGCCGCGGGCTTCCTGGCCATGAGCCTGCGCTTCGTCACCACGCTCGCCAAGGGGCGGGCCCGGGCTTGGGCGGCGGCCGCGGCGGTCGTGATCGCGCTCTTCTTCGGCTTCGGGCCGCTCGTCGATCTGGTGACCGCCGGCGGGACCGCCCCGGCGGCCGGCCTGTCATCGGCCGGGGCCTTTCTCGCGCCCTGGATCCAGGCGGCGGCCGGGCCGATGATCATCGTCCTCATCATCGCCGCATTTCTCGGTCTGCCGATCTTCGCCGTCCTCGGCGGCATCGGCTACCTGCTCTTCGCCAAGACCGGCCAGCCGCTCGAGATCATCCCCAACCAGGCCTACACCGTCCTGACCGGCGAGGCCATCCCCGCCATCCCGCTCTTCGCGGCCGTCGGCTTTTTCCTCTCCGAGAGCAAGGCGGGGGCGCGGCTGGTCGGTTTCTTCGAGTCCGTCTTCGGCTGGTTCCCCGGCGGGCTGACGGTCATGGCCATCCTGGTCTGCGCCTTCTTCACGACGTTCACGGGCGCGTCGGGCGTCACCATCCTGGCCCTCGGCGGCCTCCTGGCCATCATCCTCGAGAAGGCCGGCTATCCCAAGCGGTTCACCGTCGGCCTCCTGACCGCGTCAGGCAGCATCGGGCTCCTGTTCCCGCCGAGCCTCCCCGTCATCATCTACGGCGTCATCTCCCAGACGAGCATCAAGGAGATGTTCGCGGGCGGGATCCTGCCCGGCGCTTTCCTCGTCCTGTCGCTCGTTCTAGTCGGGATCCTCTATTCGTGGAAGCGGCGCATCCCCCGGCATCCGTTCCGGCCCCGCGAGGCGGCCCGGGCCTTCGTGAAGTCGTTCTGGGAGCTGTTGCTGCCGCTCCTCATCTTCGGGCTCTATTTCGGCGGCCTCCTCGGCCTGCGCGAGAGCGCGGCGGCGGCCCTGCTCTACGTCTGGTTCATCGAGACGGCCGTGCACCGGGACCTGAAGATCCGCCACCTGCCCGCGATCTTCCTGAAGGCCGTCCCCATCATCGGGGGCGTGCTGATCATCCTGGCCCTGGCCAACGGGCTGTCCTACTACATCATCGACGCCCAGATCCCGCAGAAGCTGAGCGCCCTCGTGGCGGCCAAGATCTCGTCGCCCTACGTTTTCCTCCTGCTTCTCAACCTGGCCCTGCTCGTCGTCGGCTGCTTCATGGACATCTATTCGGCCATCCTGGTCGTCGTGCCCCTGATCATCCCGCTCGGGGCCCTCTTCCACATCCACCCGGTCCACCTCGGGATCATCTTCCTGGCCAACCTGGAGCTCGGCTACCTGACGCCGCCGGTCGGGTTGAACTTGTATCTGGCGTCCTACCGGTTCGAGGAGCCGATCACCCGCGTCTACCGCGACGTCCTCATCTTCCTCGGGATCGGCCTGGTCGCGGTCCTGCTCATCACCTACGTGCCCTTCCTGACCACCGCCCTGCTATAAAGGGCCGGGCTGCCGGCGGGCGCTTAAGGCAAGACAGGGTCAAACCTCCACTTTTACAGTTTTCCGCGAGGTGCTCTGTAAACGGATCGCTGCCAGGAAAACTGTAAAAGTGGAGGTTTGACCCTTTCCGGACGCCCGCCGGCAGCCCGGCCCTTTATTTATCCCTATCGAAATGCGGCATGTCCCAGGGGATCTCGAAGGAGAGCTCGACGAACCCGGCGTAGGCCCCGTCCTTGAACCAGGGCACCTGATAGATGAGCTTTTTCTTACCCTTCTTCTGGATCGTGTAGACGCTCGCCCGGCGGTCTTTGAGCAGGCCCGCGAGCTTGGCCCGACTCGGCTCGGGATGGCAGTCGAGGACGTTCTGGCCGATGAGCGCGCCGCCGCCGTCGGACGCGAAGGCCCGGCGCGAGGCCCCGTTCATTTCCAGGATCCGGCCTTCCGTGTCGCAGACGGTGCAGGCGGCGGAAAACTCCTCGATCCATTCGTGTTCGCTCATGACGACTCCTTCCCAGCCGGGCTTTTTCGTCCGCCCATCTATACCATAGGGACTTCGGGGCTGGCAATTTGGTAGAATGTCCGGACGGAGGACCGACATGAGCGCGAGCGACTCGTTTGCCGGCTTCAGCCGCGAGACGGTGCGGTTCTTCACCGCCCTGCGGAAGAACAACAACCGCGACTGGTTCGCCCGGAACAGGGACGTCTACGACCGGGAGGTCCTCGGGCCCGCCAAGCTCTTCGTCACGGCCATGGGCGAGCGGCTGAAGCGGCTCGTCCCCGGCCTCGTCGCCATCCCGGCCGTCAACAAGTCGATCTTCCGCATCCACCGGGACACGCGCTTCAGCCTCGATCCGTCGCCCTACAAGACCAACCTCGGCATCTATTTCTGGGACGGGGCCCGGCCCAAGATGGAGTCGGCGGGCTTCTATTTCCAGATCGAGCCGCCCGAGATCATGATCGGCGGCGGGATGTACATGATCCCCGACGCGCTTCTCAGCCGGTTCCGCCGCGACGCCGTCGACAAGAAGCGCGGCGCCGAGCTCGAGCGGATCGTGTCCGCGCTGCGTGAGCGCCCGGGCCTATCGATCGGGGGCGAGCATTACAAGCGCGTCCCGGCGGGGTTCGATCCCGGCCATCCCAACGCCGACCTCCTGAAGCACAAAGGGCTCTACGTCGGATTCGAGGCCAAGATCCCCGAAGAGCTTTATTCGGCGCGCCTCGTCGATTACTGCCTCGAGCGCTTCGAGCCGGCCGTGCCTCTCAACCGCTGGCTGATGAAGCTCTATGGATAAGGGAGAGAACGATGAGACGAGTGAGCGTTGTCCTGGCCGCGGTCCTGACGGCCGTCCTGATCGGCGGGCCCGCCTGCGCGCGAAAGGCGGCGGCTCCCGGGCCGGTCTCGCGCGGCTACGCCATCCCGCTCATCGACTTGGCCGGGCAGACGGCGCGCCAGACCGTGGTCGACCGCGAGGCCGGGCAATATCTGGGCCATCCGACGACCGTCCTCCTCGAGGATGGCCGGACGGTGATCGCCGTTTATCCCAAAGGCCACGGCCGCGGCCCGATCGTGATGAAGCGGAGCGCCGATGGCGGCCTGACCTGGAGCGAGCGGCTGCCGGTGCCGGAGAACTGGGCCACCTCGCTCGAAACGCCGACCATCCACCGCGTCGTCGGGCCTGACGGGACGAAGCGCCTCATCGTTTGGTCGGGGCTCTACCCGGCGCGCCTGTCGGTCTCGGAGGACGACGGCGCGACCTGGACGCCGCTCGCCCCGGCCGGGGACTGGGGCGGCATCGTCGTCATGTCGGCCCTCGTCGAGCTCAAGCCTTTCGGGCGCGGCCGATACATGGCCCTGTTCCACGACGACGGGCGGTTCTTCGCCAAGGAGCCGCGCCCGCAGAAGCCGGCCGTCTTCACGCTCTACGCGACGGTCTCCGAGGACGGCGGCCGGACCTGGTCTTTCCCGAGATCCCTCTTCGCGGCGTCCGATATCGGTCTCTGTGAGCCGGGGATCCTCCGCTCGCCGGACGGGACGATGCTGGCGGCCCTCCTTCGCGAGAACACCCGGACCCGCAATTCCTTCGTCATGTTCTCCGAGGACGAGGGGAAAACCTGGACGGCGCCGCGCGAGCTTCCGGGAGCTTTGACCGGGGACCGCCACAACGGGAAATACGCCCCCGACGGTCGGCTCCTCATTTCCTTCCGCGACATGACCCACGAGAGCCCGACGAAGGGGGACTGGGTCGCCTGGGTCGGCACGTTCGACGACATCCTGAAGGGACGGGAAGGCCAATACCGCGTCCGGCTGATGGACAACACCGAGGGCGCCGACTGCGCCTACCCGGGCGTCGAGGTCCTGCCGGACGGGACGTTTGTCATCACGACCTACGGGCATTGGACGGTGGGCGAGCCGCCCTACATCGTCAGCGTGCGCCTCAAGCTCGACGAGCTCGACCGCCTCGCCCGCTAGCCTGGACTATTCACGAATCGAGGCGACCCCAGATGCGAGGCCCGAGGGGTGAAGCTTTACTCTTTGGTACTGCGAATCCCCGAGAACGAAGCAGATGGGGTCGGATCGGTTCGCCCGAAGGGCAAAAACGCCCAATAGGAAAGAGGGAGAAAAAAGGGCGTTTTTGTGAATGGGCCAGGCTAAAGCCAATCGACAACGGTAAGGCCCGGGATGCGGCGGAACTCCCGCGTATTGTGAGAGATAAGGGCGGCCCCGAGGCTGAGGGCGTGGGCGCCGATCTGGGTGTCGAGCGGTCCGATCGGCGTCCCGGCCCTTTCGAGTCCGGCGCGGATCGTTCCGTAGATCAGCGTGGCCGGCTCATCGAAATCGGCCACTTCCAAAGGCAGAAGGAACTCGTCGAGGGCCTGGCCGTTCTTTTCCGGCTGGGCGCTCTTCGCGGCGCCAAAGCGGAGCTCGGCCAGGGTGACCGCGGAGATGCCCGCTTCGCCGGGAGCCAGCGCCGCAAGCCGCCTCAGGATCGAGGCCGGCTTCCGTTTGATCAAGGCGATGCACGTGTCCGTGTCGAGCATGAAGCGCATCAGAGAGCCTCGCGCTTCTGGGGCCGGGGCTGGTTCCGCTCGGTCATGAAATCGTCCGAGAACTTGTCCAGACTCTCGACGAGAGGCTCCCAGGCCCCGCGGGCCGGGATCAGGATGACCGCATTCCCGGACTTCTTGACGTAGACGAAATCCCCCTCGAAGCGGAACTCCTTCGGGAGGCGGACGGCCTGGCTCTGGCCGTTCTGAAACAGCTTGGCGGTCTTCATGCGGGTCCCTCCTAAATATATACCATAAATATATACTTTGGAGAGGCGCTCGTCAAGGACCTTCACATTTAGAAAAGACGTTCCCGTGCTTAGGTACTTCTCATGGGACCGCTCGGGGACGAAGTACCGAAATTCGGAAAATAGTATTGTGTCCCCGAATTAACGGAGAATGAGCAGCAGGCCCTTGCCGGGATCGATCCGGAACGGGTCGCCCGGCTTGAACGAGGCCGCGTCCTGGAACTTGTCGATGGCCGGGGCGGCGATCGTCGCCTTCTTCGGGTCGAGGCCGAGGGCTTTCCAGTCGATCGTCAAACGGACATCGACCGGCGCTTTCGCCCAGGACGCCAGGGCGATCATCGCCGCGTTCTTAACCCCGGCCGTCCCGACGCCCTTGCCCGCGGCCTTCCGGACGTAGGCCGTCGCCAGCACGTCCTTCGTCCCCGTCTTGACCGGGCTCGTCCCGGCCCACCAGCCGATCATCTCGCTCTCGGAGATGCCGAACTCGTCCCAGGCCTTCCACAGAGGCCGCGGGTCGCCGGCCCAGGGCAGGCGGGCGGTCATGCCGAAGACCATCCCGCGCCACGGGTTGCCGCCGTCCTGGAGCATCTCGCCCATGAGGCCGAAGGGGAGCCCCGACATCTCGACCAGCCAGTAGTCCGGGCCGCTGCCGTTGTAGTCGAAGTATTCGCCGAACCAGAGCCGGTTGAGGTAGGGAAAGTGCTCGAGGTAGAGGTTGGCGCTCGAGGCGAAGCCGTCGCGGGGATTGTATTGGTTGGCGCTGTGGAGGTCGATGAGGGCCCCCGTCCGGTTGCGGTCGAGGACCTTGCGGACGCGCTTCATCGTCGTCCGGTCGAAAGCCACGTCGTCGAGGTAGAGGCCGTCGATGCCGACATTGCGGGCCAGCCAATCGAGACCCTCGATATAATAGTTGTGCCAGCGCGACATCCCGCTGTTGATGACGGCCGCGTCCTTGAGCTCGGGCACGAACCAGGCCGCGATGTAGTCGCCGCCGAGGTGCTCCTGGAGCCACGAAGAACCGCCGCCCGGGCCGGTCGAAAAGATCTCGTGGCCCAGGCTGCGCAGGGCGAACAGCTCGGCGGCGCGGTTCGAGAGCTCGCGCACCGTGTCGTAGATCTTGACCTTGAAGCCGCGGCGGTGGGCCTCGTCGATGTAGGATTTCATCTCGGCCGGACGCAGGAACGGATAGTTGATATAGGGATTGATGGCGCTCGCGTGATGGATGTTGACGACGTTGGCCCCGGCCGCGGCGACCTTGTCGAGGGGCTCGAAGGCGTGGAAATAGCGCTCGCGGAAATGGGCCGGCGGGTCGATCGGCTTGAACGGCGTGATGAGGAGCGTGAAATCGTAGTGGAGGACCTCGCCCCGCTTGAGGGAGCGTTCGCCCGAGGCCGCGGTCATGACGGCGCCCCGCGTCGAAGGGTCCGTCCTCACCGTCACCCGGCCTTTGCCGCCGTTCCACCAGGACGGGGGCATGTTGAGCGGCTTCGAGAGATAGAAGTTCGTGTTGAGGGGGCGCGAGTAGTTCTCGGCCCGCAGCCCGACCTGCAGGCCGGCGTTGACCGCGCCGATCCAGAGCGCGTCCTGGTTCTTCTTCTGGTCCCAGGCCCAGTCGAACGAGCCCGGCCGCCGGCCGCCCTTGAAGCCGAGGCCCATCATATAGTCCGCGGCCTCGGCGCTCCAGGGGACCTCGAGACGGATGTCCTTGACGGCAATATCCCGGCGGGCCGTGAGCGCGACCTTGTAATCGACGAAGCCGTCGAACTCCAGGCGGGCCTCGACCCTCAAGAGGAAGTCGCCGTTGCAGTTGTCCGCTTCCCAGGCCACGGCGCCCGGTCCGCGGCTCCCGACGCGGGGACCCGTCACGCTCGGCGTCCAGGCAAGCTCCACCCCGTCCCCGCCGACGACGATGAACCGGATGGGCGAAGGCGTGATCGCGACCGGCTTGGCCTGCAGGCGGGTCATCTCCGGCGCGAAATAGCTTTGGATGAGGGCGGGGAAGCCGTCCCTCCCGATGGCCAGCGTCCGGCCGAGGCAACCGACCTTGAAATGATCGAGCGTGACCGGCGTATAGGGAGGGACCAGGCCGTCGTCCTGGGCCAGGGTCGAGTCGAGCCAGCGCAGGCGGGTCATGCGGAAGGGATCCGAGTCGCCGCCGTCCGCGAGGATCTCCGGGCCGACCTTGAGCTCGATCGCGAGGATCGTTTCGGGCAACCCGGCCGGGGCAACGGTGAGCGTTCCCTTATAAAGCCCGGGCGCGGTCTCGGGCGCTACCCGGACGCCGCACCAGAGCGCCTGAATCTTGCCCTTCGGGACCGGGACGGCTTTGCTGATCGGCAGGCCGTCCCAGCCGATGCCGCCCTTGTTGAGGCAGTTCATGGCCTTGGCCGGAAGGACCGCCTCCGACGGTGTCGAGCCGGGCTCGCTCCCGCCGGGGACCCGAACGAGGTCCGAAAACCGGATCTCGACGTCGCTGATGTCCTGGCGGGCGGCCCAGAGGCCGAGTTGGAAAGCGAAATACTCGCCCCGCGAGGTTTCGCCTTTGATCGTTCCGGCCGGGCCCTCGACCGCCCAGTCGGCGGGCAGGTCGTCGGTCATCCGGATCGAACGGCGGCGGTCTTCGGGAAAGACGAGATAGGCCGAGCCGGGATGCGACGCCAGCAGCGCCTTCGTCTCCCCGGCCGTGGCGATCATCTCCATCGGGGTGAAGGCGCTGAACGCGTCGGCCGCTTGAAGCTCGACGAACGAGGCCCGGGGCAGGGAACCAGCCGGAACGGAGGAGACCGCGGCCAGCCAGGCGGCGTCGGCGGTCGTCCGCGGCGGGTCGTACGTCACGTTCGGGTAATTCTTCCGGCCCTCGGACTTGTAGGACATGAAATAGACGAAGTAATCGCCCGGAACGGTCTTCGGCTCGAAGGCGATGTCGCCGGATTCCCGGGTGATGGCGAGGATGGCGACGTTCGTGATCCGTTCGCCGGTCGCGGCATCGACGACGATCACGGCCTTTTTCTCCGGCTCGAAATCGCGGCGGCGCCAGGGGATGACGGCCCTCGCCGCGGCAGGCTTCATCGTCGCAGGCGCTTCAGCGGCCTTGGCCGGCCGCCTGGCCTTTGCCGGCGCTTCCGGAGGGGCGGGTCGCTCGATCCGGACGACCGCCCGGTGATTGCCCAATCCAGTCTCCGGGTCCCAGTTCCCGATGCCTTGACGGACATCTTGGGGAGCTCCCGCGGCGACGGACAGGGAGGCCGCCGTGACGGCGAAAAGGATCAGTAGGATCGCCCGATGACGAAGCATGTCGGCCTCCCCAGCCGATTTGCTTACTTCTTGGATCGGGCGCGGTCCTCGACGAAGAGGGACGGGGCCTCGCGCTTGCTCTTCCAGATGGCCCAAATCGTCGCCCCGAGCAGGACGGCGACGACGATCGCCAGGCCGACCGTCATCTTGTTGTATTTGACGATGATCGGCGCCGCGATCAGGCTGACCAAGTTCGTCACCTTGATCATCGGGTTGAGGGCCGGGCCGGCCGTGTCCTTGAGCGGGTCGCCGACCGTGTCGCCGACGACGCCGGCTTTGTGCCGCTCCGAGCCCTTGCCGGTGCAGGCAGCCTGGTCCTTGGGCTCGTCCTCGATCGATTTCTTGGCGTTGTCCCAGGCGCCGCCGGCGTTGGCCATGAACACGGCCAGGAGCTGGCCGCTCAGGATGATGCCCGCGAGAAAGCCGCCCAGGGCCTCGACCTGGAGGACGAGGCCGACGATGAGCGGCATCAGCACCGAGATCACGGCCAGGGGCACGAGCTCCTTCTGGGCCGCGACCGTCGAGATCCCGACGACCTTGGCGTAATCCGGCTTGACCTTGCCTTCCATGATCCCCGGCAGCTTGAACTGCCGCCGGACTTCCTCGACGATCAGGCCGGCCGCGCGGGTGACGGCCCGGAGCGACAGGGAGCTGAAGAGCCAGGGCAGGGCGCCGCCCAGGAGCAGCCCGACGAAGACCTTGGTGTCGGACAGCCGGATGGCCTCCATGACGTGCTGGACCCCGAGCTGGAGCTGGACCCGCCCGACGTCGGTGATGTACGACGCGAACAGGCTGACCGCGGCGATGACCGCCGAAGCGATGGCCACGCCCTTGGTGATGGCCTTGGTCGTGTTGCCGACGGCGTCGAGGTCGGCCATGATTTGGCGGGCCTTGAGCGTCTCGACGTCGGCTTGGTCGTGCCAGGCCATTTCGGCGATGCCGTTGGCGTTGTCGGAGATCGGCCCGTAGGAGTCCATGGCCACGTTGTTGCCGGTGTGGCTGAGCATGCCGATGCCGATCATGGCCACGGCGTAGAGAACGTACAGCGCCCCGGCCGAGCTGTAGAGGGCCAGGGCGACGATGAAGCTCACGGCGATGATGACGACCGCCCAGACGCTCGACTCCATGCCAACCGCCAGGCCGGACAGGATGGTCGTCGCCGGTCCGGTCTTGGTCGACTTGACGATCTCCTTGACCGGGGACTTGCGGGTCGAGGTGAAGTAGGACGTCAGCGGATTGAAGGCAACGGCCAACCCGACGCCGACCGAGGTCAGCATGGCCAGCCGCCAGTCGTGGGCGTAGTTGACGGCCACGACGAACGACCACACGATGGTGTTGACGCTCGAGACCTCGTAGGACCGGAACATGGCCTCCTCGGCGTCCTTGGCCCGCATGAACTTGATCGGGAAGCGCTCCCAGATCGGGACGGTGAAGGTCCCCAGGATCGAGGAGATGACGCCGATGGCCCGGATGATCAGGGGGTAGACGATCCACTTCAGGGCGTGGGTCGGGTCGAGGGCCATGAGCGCCAGCCCCAGGATCAGCCCGGAGACGATGGTCACTTCGTACGACTCGAAGATGTCGGCGGCCATGCCGGCGCAGTCGCCGACATTGTCGCCGACGAGGTCGGCCACGACCGCGGCGTTGCGGGGATCGTCCTCGGGGATGTCCTTCTCGACCTTGCCGACGAGGTCCGCGCCGACGTCGGCGGCCTTGGTGTAGATGCCGCCGCCGACCCGCATGAACAGGGCCAGCAGCGTACCGCCGAAGCCGAAGCCCAGCAGGGCGTCGGGCGCCGCGGTGCCGAAGACCATGAAGATCAGCGTGCCGCCGAACAGGCCCAGGCCGTCGGTCAGCATGCCCGTGATCGTCCCGGCGTAGTAGGAGATCGACAGGGCCTCGTTGAAGCCCCGCCGCGCCGCCGCGGCCGCCCGCACGTTGGCCTGGATGGCCATGCGCATGCCGAGCTGGCCGACGAGCAGGGAGAACGACGCGCCCATGATGAAGGCGATCGTCCGGCCGATGGCGACGATGATCAGGGCGTTCTTCTCGCCGAACTCGGCGATGGCCTCGCGGCTGGCCGGCACGACGTAGACGCTCAGGAAGAGGGCCACGGTCAGGCCGCCGATGATGGGCAGGATCTTGCGGAGCTGCGTCTTCAGGTAGCTGTCGGCCCCGACGCGGATGGCGTTCCAGACCTCCTGCATCTTGTCCGTGCCCTTGTCCTTCTTGAGCACGACCTTGCGCAGCATCCAGGCGTAGAAGAGGCTGACGAAGGCCGTCAGCATGACGCCGCAGATGGCGATCTGCTCGAACGAGTTCAGCCCGTGACGGGCGAGACCCAGGATGTTCATATCGACTCCTCAGAATGCGGATTATTGGTGCCCGGGAAAGCGTTAATTTTACACAAGTCCGGGCAAAAAGCAACCCCGGGATTGTGCTATAATATCGCTTCTGTCCCCAGGGACGGACCGGATCCATGAGCGAATACCGTTTCGAGTTCAAGCCCTACGCCGAGATGACCGCCGCCGACTACGCTGAGGTCGGGTTCCGCTCGGGCCTCGAGATTCACCAACAGCTCCTGACCGAGAAGAAGCTCTTCTGCCGCTGCCCGGCCGGCCGCTACAGCGACCATTACGACGCCGAGATCCTCCGCCACATGCGGCCGACCCTCTCCGAGCTCGGCGAGTACGACGGCACGGCCCTGATGGAGTTCAAGACCAAGAAGGAAATCATCTACCGGATCAACCGGGAGACCGTCTGCACCTACGAGATGGACGACACGCCGCCGTTCATGATGGACGAGACGGCCCTCGACTTCGCCCTCGGCATCGCCATGCTCTACAGCCTCAATCTCGTCGACGAGCTCCATATCGCCCGCAAGCAGTACCTCGACGGCAGCATCCCGACCGGCTTCCAGCGGACGACGATCGTCGGCGTCACTGGTTGGGTCCCCTACAAGGACCGCCGCGTCTCGATCGTCCAGCTCGGCCTCGAGGAGGACGCCTGCCGCGAGGTCAGCGACATCGGCCACCGCCGCGTCTACCTGACCGACCGCCTGGGCATGCCCCTCATCGAGACCGTGACCGGACCCGACATGCGCACGCCCGTCGAGGTGGCCGAGGTGGCCCAGGTCCTGCGCCGCCTCGTCCGCAGCACGGGCCATGTCCGGACGGGCATGGGCGCCGCCCGCGAGGACGTCAACGTCAGCGTCCGCGGCGGGACGCGCATCGAGATCAAGGGCGTGCCCCGCATCCCGCGCATCCCGCTCCTGACCTACCACGAAGCCATGCGCCAGTGGAACCTCCTCCGCCTGCGCGAGGAGCTCCACCGCCGCGGCGTCACCCCCGAGACTTTCCGCTCCTCCTCCGAGGACGTCACCAAGATCCTGGTCAAGACGAGCTACGAGCCCATCCGCGACGCCCTGGCCGCCGGCGCCGTCGCCTCCGCGGTCGCTCTCCGCGGCTTCCGCGACCTGCTCAACTGGCAGACGCAGACGAACACGCGGTTCTCGCGCGAGATCTCGGACCGGGTCCGCGTCGTCGCCTGCCTGACGAAGCTGCCGAACATGATCCACTCCGACAGCCTCTCGGAGACGCTGTCGAGCTCCCGCTGGGATTCCGTGCGCAAGGCCGTCCAGGCGTCGTCCGACGACGTCGTGGCCGTCGTCTGGGGCCCGGCCGAGGACGTCAAGACGGCCGTCCAGGAGATCGCCATCCGCGCCCGCGAGGCCGCGACCGGCGTGCCCTCCGAGACGCGGCAGGCCCTGCGGGACGGGACCAACGGCTTCGAGCGCATCCTGCCCGGCCCCGACCGGATGTATCCCGACACCGACCTGCCGCCGAAGCAGGTCACCGAGGAGAGGCTGGCCCGCATCCGCGATGGCCTGCCGGTCCCGGTCTGGACCCGCGAGGCTTGGTACCGCGAGCGCCGGCTCCCGGCCGACGTCGTCGAGCCCCTGGCCGTCTCGCCGTGGGCCGGACTCTTCGAGGGGCTGGTCAAGGACTGGGGCATCGACCCCGTGGCCGCGGCCGTGGCCCTCATCCAGTTCCCCAAGCGCCTGAAGAGGAAAGGCTTGGATCCCGAACGCCTGACCGAAGCCGCGCTCCGCCGCATCTTCGCCCTCTACCGCGACCGCCGGATCTCCCGCGAGGGCGTCTACGCCCTGATGGAGCGGGCCGCCCGCGGCCAGGACCTTCCCGAGATCGCCGAGATCCATCCGGCGACGGACGAGGAGATCTACGCCCAGGTCGTCGAGTCGGCCGGGGCCCTGAAGCGGACGAAGGTCCACGATCCGGCGAAGAAGGCCCACGTCCTCATGGGCCTGGTCATGACCGCCCTCCGGGGCCGAGTCGAGGGCGCCACCGTCCGCGAGCGGGTGGAAGCCGCCGCCGAAGGGACATGCTGATGGCCGGAAACGACGACTACAAAGGATACCGGGGCGAGGCCCTGGAGACGCTCCGCACGTTCGGGGCCATGGTCTGGAGCGACGTCGACATCAAGACCTCGCGCGGGACCTACACCGGCATCATCCTGCCCCGCTCCGAGACGGCCGACGCCCTTCACATCGTCATCAAGCTCCGCTCGGGCTACAACATCGGCCTGGCCGCCAAGTCCGTCGAGCTGATCACCATCAGCGGCCGCAAAGAGGCCCATTACAAGATCCCCGAGAAGGAGTTCCCCTTCGACCCGGCCAAGCCCAGGGTCAAGCTCCTGGGCACGGGCGGGACGATCGCCAGCCGCCTCGACTATCGGACCGGGGCCGTCATCCCGGCCTTCTCCCCGGGCGAGCTCTACGGGTCCGTGCCCGAGCTCGGCGACATCTGCAACCTCGAGACCGAGAAGCTCTTCGGCGTTTTCAGCGAGAACATGGGGCCGGAGCAATACATCGCCACGGCCCAGGCCATCGGCCGCGAGATCGAGAAGGGCGTCCACGGGATCGTCATCGGCCACGGCACGGACACGATGCACCACACCGCGGCCATCCTCTCGTTCATGGTCCAGGACCCGCCGGTGCCGATCGTCATGGTCGGCTCGCAGCGCTCCTCGGACCGGCCGTCCTCCGACGCCGCCCTCAACCTGATGCACAGCGTCAAGACCGCCGCCGAGAGCGACATCGCCGAGGTCATGGTCTGCATGTTCGGGCCGACCTCGGACATGTACGGGCTGCTCCACCGCGGGACGCGGGTGCGCAAGATGCACTCGAGCTACCGCTCGACCTTCCGGACGGTCGGCGACATCCCCATCGCCATGGTCAGCCGGGAGGCCATCATGCCCCTCCGGCAGGACTACAAGCGCCGGCGGACGGACCGGTCGGTCAAGATCAACACGGCCTTCGAGGAGAAGGTCTCCATCGTCTATTACTACCCCAATATGAGGCCGGACATCATCGACTCGCTCATCGACAACGGCTACCGCGGCATTGTCATCGCCGGCACCGGCCTCGGCCACGTCAACAAGCCGCTCTACCCCGCCCTCAAGCGGGCCCGGGACAAGGGCATCGCCGTCTACATGACCGTGCAGACGCTCTGGGGCTACGTCCAGATGTACGTCTACGACACGGGCCGCGACATGATGGAGCTCGGCGTCATCCCGGCCGCGAACATGCTGCCGGAGGTGGCCTACGTCAAATTGGCCTGGGCGCTGGGCCAGACCTCGGACCCGGCCGAGGTGCGCCGGATCATGCTGACGCCGATCGCAGGGGAGATCACGGAGCGCGAGCCGTCCAACGGCTACCTCATCTTCCAGGGCGGGATCCCGGAAGTCGAGGAATTCATCTCGACGATCAAGAAGTAGGAACGGCCCCGCGAGGGCCGCCCTCCCTAAAATTCAAATCGCAGCCCGAACCGCCAGATCCTGGGGTTCAGGATCTCGTTCGCCAGCCGGTTGAAGGCGTTCGGCACGAACTCTTCCGTATCGACGTAATAGACCCCGTAATAGGCGTCGTAGGCCCGGTTGATCGTGGCCTTGTTCAGCGCATTGAAGAGGTCGGCCATGAGGTACATCCGGCCCGCGCCGAGCTTGAAGCTCTTCTCGATCCGGACGCTCAGGTCGCTCATCGCCGGCAGGCGGTCCTTGTCGAGCGACTGGATGAAGACGGTATTGGAGCGGTAGAGCCCGGGCCAGTTCTCGGAGTCGGCGTAGGCCAGGGTGATGTAGTTGGGGATGGCCCAGCCCTCCCGGGCCTGGACCGTCGCCGAGAGGGCGATCCCGGCCGGGAGCTGGTAGAGGGCGCTGAGCTTGGTCAGCCAACGCGAGAACATGTGGATGCCGATCTTGCCGCCGGCCCCGCCGCCCACGTTCGCGTAGGCCTGGCCGTCGAGGGCCCATGCGTTCGTCGGGTCGATATAGGAGTCGCCCCAGTGGACGCGCTGGTCCTGGAGCGTCAGCGAACCGTTCAGGAACCAGCGGTGCGAGAGCCGCTTGGTCACGACGAGATCGAGCCCCGTGTAGGTCCGATAGGAGGAGCTCTTGTCGACCATCCGATAGGGCGTGCTGCCCGGGAACGTGGAGACGGGAAGATACCAGGGCCGGCCGCCGGCGTCGCCGAGGTCGATGGTCGTCTCTTTGTCGTCGCTGTTGGTGTAGGTGATGGTCTTGGGGACGACGCCCGCCTGGGCGTACCAAGGCCCGGTCGTATCATCGATGACCAGGTCCGGCGTCGAGGGATAGATGTCGGCCGGATAGAACGGCTTGGACCAGTCGAAGCGGTCGTAGCGGCGGTAGGTCAGGCCGAGCCAAGCCGAGAGGTCGGGCCTGATCTCCTTCTCGAGGCCGAGGGTGATCTCGCGCGTCCGGGGCGAGGACTTGACGTTCCGGACGTTCGGGTCGATGTCGGAGCGGTAGAACGTCGTCAGGTAGTCGTAATTGATCGCGTCGCGATGGGACCAGTCGAAGCCGGAGAAGTTCCCGGCGAGGTAGGCGTCGCTCTCGAACCCGCCCTCTAGGGCCGCCGTGGCCGCGGTCGTCAGCCCGCCGGCGCTGTCGAAGACGGCGTAGAGCTGGTTGGGGGTCGAGGCATGAAGCGAGGAGTATTGCCAGTAGATCTCGGTCATATCGACCAGGTTGTCGGCGTCCCCGTCCTTCCACCAGAAGTTGAAGTTTCCCGCGAGGCCGAGCGGCTGCTGGACGTTGGCCCCGCTCGCCAGGACGTCGCCGTACTGGGCCAGGGAGAGCTTGATCACCGTCCGGCCGTCGCCCTTGAGGTCCCAGGACAGGCCCAGCCGCGGCGACCAGGTGCTCCACCGGTATCTCGGATCGATGGCGTTGACGTCCAGGGACGGGAAGTAAGTGTAGAGGGGGGTCAGGGCGTCGGTCGTGAACACGTTCGTCCACGTCGTGGCGATCGTCGACAGGCTGCGGGCGGCCTCCGACGGCTTCTGGGAGTCATAGCGGAGCCCCAGCTGGGCCGTGAGCCGGCCCTTGACGATCGTGTCCTGGAGGAAGCCCGACGTTTGGCCCAGGAGGTCGATCTGCTTATCCTCCCGGTTCAGGACGAAGCGATGCCAGGCCGCGGGCGGGACGACCAGCCCCTCGCCGAGGTCGATGAGGGGCTCGTTGAAGCTCCGGAAGATCTCGTAGTTCTGGGGGAAGCCGGAGACGCTGGTGGCCTTCTTGTCGGCGAACTCGAGGCCGGCTTTGATCTCGTGGGACAGGCCCCAGAGATCGTCCTTGAACAGGGTGGCCATGATCTGGGCGCTTTTCTTGGCCCGTATTGTCCGGCTGTAGTCCCAGGACCTCCCGAGCGTCGTCGAGAAGGGGACGTAGAGGCCCTCGGCGACGTCGAAGACCGCCGGATAGGCCATGGCCTCGTCGACCATGGGCCTGGTCGTGGAGCCCGTGTTGGTCGAGGTCAGCTTCGCCGAGAGAACGAACGAGTTGCCGAAGATCTGCTCGTCCTGGACCTTGAAGATGGGACTGCCGAGGCGGAAGCGGCCGGTCTCGTGGTCGCCCTCGGGCTTGGCGACGCCGGCGTTGGCGCCGAACCGCTCCTTGGAGCTCACCGTGAGCAGGCTCTCGAACCGGTTGCCCTTGAAGACGTCGGCGTTGAGCTTGAAGCTGTAGTTGTTGAACAGGACCCGGTCCTGGAAGTCGTAGATCGTGTAGGAGAACAGGTCCTGGACGCCATAGGCGCCCCAGAGCCAGAGGTGGTTCTTGACGATCGGGCCGCCGGCGTTGGCGCCGAAGTCCCGGATCTGCTGGATTCTGTTGGTGTTGGGAACGCCCTGCGAGCGGAGCGCCGTCGTGATGTTGCTGGCCTGAAAGGCGTTGTCGGTCATGAAGAAGCGGGCCGAGCCGGCGAGCCTGTTGCCGCCGCGGCGGGTGAGCAGGTTCACGGCGATGCCGCTCGTCTGCCGCGTGACGTCGGCGGCGCCGCCGGTCGTGACCGACAGGGTGTCGAGCGCGCCGAAGTCGTAGGCGACGCTCGAAAGGCCGATCTCAGCCGGATCGGTGACGTCGATGCCGTCGACCGTCCAGGCGTTGTTGCCGCCGTTCGAACTGTCGCCCCGGGCGATGGCCTGGGGCTGTGAGCTCGATTCGCTGCCGCCGACGTTCTCGCGGTCGAGCAGGACGGCGGGAGCGAGGCGCAGGAATTCCCATGGGTCGCGGGCGGTGGGGATGGCCTCGAGCTCGGTCGGACCGAACGACGAAGCGGCCGAGAACCGCGTCCGGTCGACGGCCGGCGCGGGGGATCTCACGGTGACCGTTTCCTCGGGCTTGCCGGTCTCGAGGGCGATCTCCAGGGACACCCGGCCGCCCAGGGCGACCGCGAGGCCGGACCGGTTGTACGTCTTATGATCCGGGTGCTCGGCCTTCAGACTGTAGTCGGAACCGGGGAAAAGCAGCGGAAAGCGGAAGACGCCCGCCGCCCCGGTGACGGACTTCTCGTCGGCGGCCAGAGGCCTCGACAGCGTGACCGTGACCCCCGCGATCGGCTTTCCGTCCTTGCCGACGACCCGGCCCTGGAGCTGGCCGGTGCGGGTCTGGGCCGACAGGGACAGCGCGAAGATCAGAAAAGCCCATACGGGCGCCGCTTTTTTCAAGTGAAGCCTCCTCTGTCGAACCCGGTCCGCACTCATGACAACTGCTCCCTATCTAAAAGAGTTCCCCCAATTATAACAAACCATGGGCCATTCGGGAAACGGGGTCACTTCGTTTTGAGGAAACGCAGGCTCCGCGGCTCCCGCTCCATGTGATAGACGATCAGGGCCTGGAGGGTCCGGCGGAAGGCCGCGATCAGGTCCGCCGGAAAGGGCGGGGCGCAGCCGCCGGGGGGCGGGTTCTTGCGGACCCAGCGGATGAAATCCTGGATCCCCGTGGCCAGCTCGTCCTTGCGGAACGGGGCGCAGCCCGGGCAGAAGACGCCGTCCCTCTTGGGGGCGATCCAGCCCCTGACAAGAGGCTTGCGGCACTTGGCGCAGGCGCCGAGGTCGGGGAGGAGGCCGTTCGTCTGGAGGAACCAGGCCTCGAAGTAGGCCGCGGCGAACTCCCGGTCGCCGCCCTCCTTGAGACAGCGCAGGACCGAGAGCAGCAACCGATAGAGGACGTCCTCGCGGGCCCGGGCCGGGGAGAACTCCTCGACGAGCTCCGCGAAGTAGGTCAGGAGAAAGGCGACCTCGGGCTCGGTCTGGATCTCGAAGAACGACTCGATGAGATCGCAGCCCGAGACGGAGACGAGGTCCCGGCGCTCCTTTTCATAATAGAACACGCGGATGACCGAGAGCGGCTCGAGAGAGCTGCCGAAGCGGTTGCCGAACTTTCGGGCCCCCTTCGCGACGCCCCGGACGATGCCCTTCTCGCGGCACAAAAGGACGGCGATCTTGTCCTGGTCGGCGACGTTGTACGTCCGCAGGACGATGGCTTCGGCTTGATCGGTGGGCATGGCTGCGGACGGCGGGGCCCCGGCCGGACGTCAGTCCGCCGGCGGACCGGCGGACGGGGCCTCGAGGAAGTCCTTGATGTTCTCGAGCGTGATCTTGACGTCGGTCAGGACCACGCCGGACCGGCCCAGGGGCTTGGCGGGACGGCCGTTCAGCTTGAACGTGAATCCGCCGGCGTTGCCGGTGTGGATGAGGAGCTTCTGGCCGGCGTGCGCCTGGGCCGTGGCCCCGGCCGGAAAGAGGCCGTCGACCTGGATCTGGCCGTCGGCGTAGACCTGCATCCACGTTTCGGCCTCGAAGACGATCTCGATCGTCAGTCCCTGATAGGCCTCCGCGGCGGGAGCCGGCTCAGGCTTGGGCGCGGCGGGCTCGGCGGCAGCCGGCCCGGCCGTCGAGGGGGCCGCGCCCGGCACCTGGGCCGCGGGCCCTTCGGTCTTCTGGGACGGCGGATTTTCGGATGGCGCCGCCGGCCGATGGCGCCAGGGCGACCACAATACGAGGACGACGCCGAGAACACAGAGGCCGGCGAGGCCTCTCAGGGCCAAGCGCAGGACGGCCTTGTGCGTCTCGGAGAAAGGCCGGGGCCGGGCGGCTTCCTCGATGACGAGGGCGGGCTCGGCCTTCACGGCTTCGGCCGCGGGCGGCTCGGCGGGGACCTCGGCTTCGTCGGCCGGGAACGGCGCCTCGGCGGGCGCCGGCTCGGCGTGAGGCAGGGTCGGCGTCGGCGCGGCCGGCCGCGCGAATAACGTCCGTCCGCGTTCCGGCGGAGCGAGCGAGCCCGCGTCCTTGAAGCGGGCCAGGACCGCTTCCGGGTCGAGCCCGACGGCCTTGGCGTAGGAGCGGATGATCCCCCGGACGAAGAAACCCCCGGGCATGAGGTCCAGGCGGTCGTCTTCGAGCGCCTCGAGATAGCGCGGGACGATCTTGGTCGCGGCCGCGATCTCCTCGAGGGAGATGCTGCGCGCCTCGCGCTCCTCCCGCAGCCATTGGCCGAGCGATATCATCGGCCTGATTCTAGGATAAAAGAAAGACGCGGTCAAACCTTCAGGAACTTGGAGACCGAAGTGGCGCTGCCGATCCAGCCGGTGGCCGCCCCGCCGCCGAGCAGGAGGAGCGCCTGGGGCAGGCTGGGGTAGCGGAAGCGGAGGAGCTCCTGCAGGGCGCCCAGGCTCGCCCCGAGGTAGAGGGGAAAGACCTGGATGACGACGAAGAGGAGGGCCAGCGCGAGGAGGCTGCCGAGAAGGCCCAAGGCGATGCCCTCGAGCCAGAAGGGGATGCGGATGAAGAGGTTCGTGCCGCCGACGAACCTCAGGATCTCGATCTCGTTCTTCCGGGCGAAGACGTTGAGCTTGACGACATTGGAGATGATGAAGAACGAGGTCAGGATCAGGATGCCGCCGAGGAAGGCGCCGATCGCCCCGGCCAGCCGGCTGAAGCCCTGCATCTTCTCGACCCAATCCTGGTTGAAGAGGACGTCCGTGACGCCGGGCCGCTTCTTCATGCCCTCGACGAAGGCGACGACCTCTTTGGAGGCCGAGGCCCGGGCCGCCACCCGCAGCTCGAAGGCCGGCGGGAAGGGATTGCCTTTGAGGCCGGCGGCGATGTCGGCGAGCTCCGGGAAGCTCATCCGGAAGCGCTCCCGCGCCTCATCGGGGCTCACAAGCGTGACGCTCTCGACGAAGGCCGGCCGGCTGATCTCCTGGCGGATCGCCTCGACGGTCTCGGGGGGCAGCTTCGGATCGAGGTAGAAAGCGATGTTCATGTTGGTCGCGAGCGTACGGGCCGTGGCCCTCAGGTTGTTGGTGAGCATGAGGAAGATGCCGACGGTGAGGAAGGACAGGCAGATGATCGTCACCGAGAAGAGGTTGCGCGTCCGGAACTGCCACAGGTTGTTGGCCGTGGCGCCCAGGAAGAACTTCAGCTTCTCGATCACGCGTGCGCTTCCTTCCCGACGATCTTGCCCTTCTGGAGGAAGAGGATGTTGTCGCCGAAATGGCGGATGAGCTCGCGGTCGTGGCTGCCGATGATGACCGTCGCGCCCTGCTTGTTGAACTCCTTGAACAGGGTCACGATCTCGAAGGCCAGCTCGGGGTCGAGGTTGCCGGTCGGCTCGTCGGCGAGGATGATCTCCGGGTTGTTGACGACGGCCCGGGCGATGGCCACCCGCTGCTGCTCGCCGTAGGACAGGCGGCCCGGCATCTCCCACATCTTCTGGTGCAGGTTGACCTTCTGGAGGGTGCCGAAGACGCGGCGCCGGATCTCCTTGCGGCCGACGCCGACGACCTGGAGCGGCACGGCCACGTTGTCGAACACGGTCTTGTGGAACATGAGCCGGAAGTCCTGGAAGACGATGCCCATCGTCCGCCGCAGCGTGTAGATCCGGCTGTCGCGGATCTTGAGGATGTTGACGCCGTTGACGAGGATCTGGCCCTCGGTCGGCAGGATCTCGCGGAAGATCGTCTTGAGGAGGGTCGTCTTGCCCGAGCCGCTCGGCCCGGTGATAAAATAGAAATCGCCGTCGTTGATCTGGAGGGTGACGTCGGAGAGCGCCCAGTAGGGCTTCTGATACTGCTTCCAGATGTGATGGAGCTCGATCATGGTCGCGGCGTCCCCGCCCGCCGGCCGCGGGGCTCTATTTCTTGACGAACAGGAACATGAGCCAGCCGAACGCGATGGCCCCGGCCGTCATGACGGCGAACAGGAGCAGGCCGTAGCGGACGCGGCCCTTGAGGTCCGTGCGCCGGATGAGGGACAGGACGAGGGCCACGAAGAAGGCGTAGATGATCATCGACAGGAGGTGGCTCTCGAGGATCATGACTTCTTCCCCGCTCCGATGTCATACGCGTCGAGGGCGACGAGGAAGTTGAGGAGCCCCGCCCCGGCGATGTAAGCCGTCCCGAACTCGAACGTCTGCCGGGCCAGGTCCCCGCCGCCCCAATGGAAGTAGCGCGCGAGGCCGTAGAAGAGGCCGTTGCCGAGGTCGGCGAAGAAGGCCAGGATGGTCAGCGGGTTGTCGGTCTGGAAGGGATAGACCCGCCCGCCCATGACCAGGCCGAGGCCGGTCATGGCGAAGATCGAGACGAAGAAGAGGATGGCGCGCGTGTACTTCTTCTGGATGGCGTGGCCGAGCCCGGGCACGGCCCAACCGGCGATCATGGCCAGAATGCCCTTGATTTTCATAAGAGGGCATCTTAGTCGAATCGCACCGGCAAATCAATAGGGCATCTCTGATAGAATACCCCCATGCCCGAGCTGCCCGAAGTCGAAACGGTCGCCCGCTCGCTCATGCCCCGGATCATCGGCCGTGAGATCGCCGGCGTCCGCCTGCTAGACCGCAAGCTCCTCCGCCGGACCCGCGGCTGCCGGCTCGCGGACCTCGAGGGCCGGAGGATCGAGAGCATCCGGCGCCGCGGCAAGATGATCATTATCGAATGCGGCGGCGGGATCGGCCTCGTCTTCCATCTCAAGATGACGGGCCAGATGCTCGTCGTCAGGCCGGACGAGCCGGTCGACAAGCACGTCCGCCTCATCGTCCGGTTCCGCGACGGACGGAACGAGCTGAGGTTCCGCGATATCCGCCGCTTCGGCTTCATGCTCTGTCTCGCCGGGGGCGAGGCCGGATCGTCGCCGGAGATCGCCGCCCTCGGCCCGGAGCCTTTCGACGTGACCTCCGAGGCTTTCGCCGGTCTCCTCGCGGTCCGGTCGGGAAAGATCAAGAGCCTTCTTCTTAACCAGACGATCATCGCTGGGATCGGCAACATCTACGCCGACGAGATCCTCTTTGACGCCCGCGTCCATCCGGAAACGCCGGCCTCTTCTTTGAGGCGGGCGGACCTGGACCGTCTGCGAGCCTCGATGCTCCGTGTACTAGGCAAGGCCGTCGAAGCGGGCGGCTCGACGCTTCGCGACTATGTCGATGCCGACGGCCGGGCCGGCGAGTTCCAATTCGACCACAAAGTCTATGACCGCGAGGGGGAGCCTTGTGCCGGCTGTTCGGGCCGGGTGAAGCGCATCGTCGTCGCGGGACGGGGGACGTATTTCTGCCCCCGATGCCAACGAAAAAGCGGCCGTCGGCGCATCCCAACGGATTGAAACGCCGCGGGCCTTCGGCTATAGTAAGGGGGCTTCCGCTGGGTGCCCCTGTAGCTCAGTATGGATAGAGCAGCAGATTCCTAATCTGTTTGTCGCCTGTTCGAGTCAGGCCAGGGGCACTTTTTCCCCTATCTCAGCCAGGCGTCCCAGAGCACTTTCTGCGCGGGCGTTGGATTGGCGAGCGGCGTGATCTTCCAGGCCGGCTCGGACTTGGTCCCGAGCACGACCTCGGTCTCTTTGACCGCGCCGCGCCGCGCGTAAAGCACCCTGAGCTTGTCGCCGTGCTTGTGATCGGCCAGCGTGCCCTTGAGCGCCCTCGGGCTCGTCCGCTCCCCGTCGATGGCCAGGATCTCGTCCTGAACGGATAATCCAGCCGCTGCCGCCGGCGAATCGAGCTCGACCGTCGCGACGACGGCGCTCCCGTTCTGGTCCTGCGTCGAAGCGCCGAACCAGGGGCCCTTCGCCGGGCGCGGCTCGACGTCGATCGTCAGTCCCGCGTACCCCAGATACTTTGCATAATCCCATCTCTCCGTGGTCGCCGCATACACATCGAAGATCTCGCTTAAAGGCGCGCCCGCCGCCCGCTCGCAGACCTCGCGGAACTCCCGGTCAGTGAAACCGCGCTTTTGCCCCTTGGCGAACGTCCGATAGAGCGTGCGCATGACGTCGTCGAGGGAGGCCCGCCCCTGCGACGCCTCGCGGATCTTGAGGTCGAGGAGGAGGCACAACCCGCAGCCGATGTCGTAGTAGGAGATCGTCGTGTTTGTGGCATGCTCGTTGCGGCCGAAATAGCCCGACCAGGTGTCGAGGCTCGACAATGCGGCGGATTGGTGGCGCCGCCCCGGGGCGTTCTCGTAGGTGGCGATGGTCGAGCCCAACCGTTCGAGGATCCGGTCGCGGCTCATCAGCCCGGCCCGGTTGAGAAGCCTGTATTCGTAATAGACGGTCCCTCCCTCGGAGAACCAGAGCAGATCCGTGTAGTTCTCGCGGTCGTAATCGAAGGGGCCGAGGGCGATGGGCCGGATGGACTTGACGTTGAAGAGGTGGAAATACTCGTGCGCGATGAAGCTTAGCCAGCGCTCGTAGCCCTGCGGGTCGTCGAGCGAGCCCGGGGCGAGGGTGACGGCCGTCGAGTTCAGGTGCTCGAGCCCGCCGCCGCCCGGACCGATGATCAGGAAGGTGTAGTGGCGGTAGGGGAGCTCGCCCATCAGACCCGCCGCGGCTTCGATGATCTTCGCCAGGTCGCCCGTGAACCTGGCCCGGTCGAACGTGCCGAGGTCGTAGGCGGCCACGGTGTGGGGCTTTCCGGCCGCCTCGAACCTCAAAACCTCCAGGTTGCCGACGAGGATCGGACAATCGTAGAGAGTATCGAAGTCCGGCGCGGTGAAAGTGTTGGCGCGGCCGGGCACGGGATCGAGGCCGGTCGCGACCTCTTTCCAGCCGGCCGAGGGCACGACGGTGACGTTCATGGGGTCTTTCAGGTGCCCGGCGACGTTCACGAAAAGGCCGGCCGGGGTGATGAAGCCGCCGTCATCGCCGAGGTAGCTGTCGGCCACGAACCGGGTGAAGGCATAGACGTCGTAGCTCGCGACGAACGACGCGGCCTTCCCGGTCCGCACCCGCCAGGTGTTCTTAGCCGTCTTCTCGAAAGGAAGGGCTTTCCCCGTCCCGTCCTCGACATGGAAGTCCTTGACGGCCTTGGCGTAGTCCATGATCTGGTAATAGCCGGGCGTCCAGACCGGCATCTTGAGGTCCTGGGTCTCGCCCTTGAGACCCTCGGCCCGGAAGACGACGTGATAGTAATGGGAGGCCGGGCGGTCCATGGAAACCGTGAAGGACAGCGACGGCGCCGTCGGGGCCGGCCGGGCCGCCGCCGGGGCGGCGGCGATCGCCAGACCGAGAATGAGCGAGGCCAGAATGAGGCTCAGTGACGCCGGCTTTTTCCGCGGTGAGGTGTTCATGGAGGTCCCTCCGGGCAATAGACTACGACGGGTATACCTCAGGCGGATGGACGAGTCAAACCGGGGCCGGCGAAAGACCGAGGCCGCCTACTTTCTCTTGGCGCCCGTGATCGGGGCTTCGCCGTATTCGAGCGACAGCATACCGGTGAGCTTGTCGTCGGCGACGATCGCCGAGAAGTCGATGACCATGCCGTTGCCGACGGTCACCGAGAACTTGACGGTGTTGTTCTCGAAGGTCAAGTTGGCCATCTCGGCCGATCCCGAGGCGCCGGAGTATTTGCCGACGAGCTTCCCGTCCTTGATCGCGAACTCCCAGGTGAACTCGCGGGAACCGTCCTCCATTTTGACGTCCCAGGTGCCGACGAGGACGTCGGGCTTCTGGGCCGGGGCCTGGCTCTGGGCGGCGGCGCCGGCGGCCAGGGCCGCAATGGATGCGGCGGTCAGGATCGCGATCGTCAGGCGTTGGTTTCTGGCGGACATAAGCTCCTCCTCGTCGGGGTTGACAGAAGGAGATTATACACGAGGTCTGGCGATAAAGCCCGAATTCGGCTACTCTAGGGGGGAGCTGTGGCCCCGGAAGGCCCAGGCAACGATAGTGTCCGGAGATCGGTTGAACTAAAGAGGTCTCATGAAGAGCGCAGCGAAACTGGGATCATTGGCCCTCCTGCCCCTGTTGCTGTTCGCGGCTGCGGGCTGCGAGAAGAAGAGCGCCGTGACCACCGTGGCCCACAAGTGGGAATGGATCTCGGGCGCCGATACCGTCGATCAGCTTGGCGTCTACGGCACCCTGGCCGCCCCGGCGGCGGCCAATGTCCCCGGTTCCCGCGAAGACGCCGTATCCTGGCGCGACGCGTCGGGCCGGTTCTGGCTCTTCGGCGGCTACGGGTATGACGCCGCCGGCTACAGGGACCGCCTGAACGATCTCTGGGTCTATGACCCGGCGGGCGGCAACTGGACCTGGATGGGCGGCGGCTCTTCGGTCGACGAACCGGCCGTTTACGGCACGCGCGGCGCGGCCTCCGCCTTGAACATCCCCGGCGCCCGCAACGGGTCCGTCGCTTGGACCGACGGCGGCGGCAACGTCTGGCTCTTCGGCGGCTTCGGCTTCACCACCGCCAACGATTATGGGAACCTCAACGACCTCTGGATGTACGACCCCGCGGCCGGCCAATGGACCTGGGTCATGGGGAGCAATGCCGTCGATCAGCCCGGCGTCTACGGGACCAAGGGCACGGCGGCGTCCTCGAACATCCCCGGCGGGAGGTTCGGGGCCGTTTCCGTGACCGGCGCCGACGGGCGCTTCTGGCTCTTTGGCGGCTACGGCGAGGACGCCTCCGGCAACGCCGGCTGGCTGAATGACCTGTGGGCCTTCGACCCCGCGGCCGGCCAATGGACCTGGGTCATGGGGAGCAATGCCGTCGATCAGCCCGGCGCCTACGGGACGAAGGGCACCGCCGACGCCGCCAACGTCCCCGGCGGCCGCTACATGGGCGCGGGCTGGCTCGATCCCGACGGGCTCTTCTGGCTCTTCGGCGGCGAGGGCTATGATTCCGAGGAAAACCGCGGCCCGCTCAACGATCTTTGGAAATACGATCCCGAGGCCGGGCAATGGACGTGGATGACGGGCGGCAACGTGGTCCGGGTCTCGGGGACCTATACCACGGTGGACACGGAGAGCACCACCGACACGCCGGGATCGAGGTCCGGGTCCGTGTCCTGGATCGACGGCAGCGGCCAACTCTGGCTCTTCGGAGGCTACGGTCTCGACTCGACGGCCTACGACCGCTGGCTCAACGACCTCTGGAAATTCAACCCGGCGAAAAGCGCCTGGACCTGGACCTCGGGCCGCAGCACCGGGGGCGGCAAAGGGACCTACGGCACGAAGGGCACGCCGGATTCGACCAACATCCCCGGGGCGCGCTTCTCATCGGTGTCTTGGATGGACGGCTCCGGCAGGCTCTGGTTCTTCGGCGGCTACGGCTCCGACTCGAAGGGGACCGGCGGCTGGCTCAACGACCTCTGGCAGTTCATTAAGTAAGGTCATATCCAAGCCCGCCCTGGGGGCGAAGGGCAGGTCGCCATGCTCAGGTCCGGACCATCCCCGATCCCGCTCCCCGGTTTTCTCGTCCTCTCGATCCTGGCCGCGGCGGGCGGCTTGACGGGCGCGCCTCAGGCCGCCTCCGATCTTTCCGGCCAAACGGCCGTCACGGCTCAGGGCGACGCGAAGCCCTCCTATTTCACGGATCTGTGGCAGCTCGACAAGAAGACCCGGGCCGGAAAGCCGGGCGTCACCTTCCATCGCTCGAACTACGCCCTCCCGGCCACCTATAATTTCTCCCCGAACCAAGCCCCCTACCGGGAGATCGATCCGGCCCACACCTGGGTCAAACCGGAGGTCGCGTTCCAGCTCAGCTTCAAGGCCCGGCTCTGGCGCGACATGTTCGGCAAGGACCTCAACCTCTGGGCCGCCTATACCCAGAGGTCCTTCTGGCAGCTCTACGATTTCGACGACAGCTCGCCGTTCCGCGAAACCGATTACGAGCCGGAAGTCCTGCTGACCGCCACCTCCCATGTCCGCGCGCTGGGGCTCGACGTCCGGTTCGTGCAGATCGGATTCAACCACCAGTCGAACGGCCAGTCCGACCCTCTGTCGAGGAGCTGGAACCGGATCGTGGCCAACCTCGGCCTCGAGCGGGGCCCCCTCTCGGTCCTCGTCAAGGGCTGGATCCGCCTCCACGACGCCGTCGACGACAACCCCGGGCTGACCCATTACGTCGGCCACGGCGAGATCTGGGGCTATTATTTCCTGAAGAAGCACCGGATCGCGGTCATGCTTCGCGACAACCTGAACTTCCGCGACAACAAGGGCGCCCTGCAGCTCGAGTGGAGCTTTCCGATGTTCGCCATGATCGCCGGCTATGTCCAGTTCTTCAACGGCTACGGCGAGAGCCTTCTCGACTACAACCACCGCATCAGCCGGATCGGGATCGGGTTCATTTTCTCGGACTGGTATTGAGCCTTTGAGGAACGTTCGCCCGCGAGAGGGGGATATCTCACCGGTCGATTAACCCCCGCCGGTGATTGACCTGGGGCCTCCGTCCGGCCGATAATGGCCGAGACGGTCCCTTTCCGCGGACCGGACGAGGATCACGGATGGACAGCCGCCGGGACAAGAGATTCGAAGAGCGCAACAGCGTCCTGATCGAGGACAAGGGCCAGTCGCTCGAAACGGCCTCGCTGGGGGCGATCAACGCCTACACCCACGACATCTCGGTCTCCGGCGCCTGGATCTGCTGCGACCAGAGCTTCCCGGTCGGGTCGTTCTCAAGATCGTCATCGAGCTCGAAGGCGCCGAGAAACCCGTCGAGGTGGACGGCGAGGTGGCTTGGTCGAGGCCGAACCCGGACGGCCGGCACTTCGATCTCGGCGTCGAGTTCCTCCATAATATCCCCGAGACGATCCTCTCCCTCATCACGCATCTTTACGGCAAGAAGGGCGGCGTGCCGTCCTCCGTTTCCTGATCCCCGTCCTTTCCCTTCCGGCCCCCCGGCCCGGCGCGCGCTTGACAGGTCGTTCGCCAGGCCCTATAAGGAGAACGCCCGGCTTCGGGGGAAGGGTTTGACATGACGAACTCGCTCCGCGCGCCGTCGATCCTGGGATTTCTTCTTTCGCTGAGCGTTCTCGTATCGGCGGCGCAGACCGGTTCGGCCGCGCCCGCTTCGGGCGGCGCCAAGCCGTCCTATTTCACCGTGCTCTGGCAGCTCGACGGGGACACGCGGGTCGGGGCGCCCTTCCTGGCCGTCCACAGGTCCAACTACGCCCTTATCCTGTCCCGCAACAGCTCGCCCAACGCCGCCCCCCTCCTCGAGGTCTTCCCCGACACGACCCTGATGAAAACGGAATCAACCTTCCAGCTGAGCTTCAAGGTCAGGCTTTGGCGGGATATCTTCGGGAAGAGCGTCGACCTCTGGTTCGGCTTCACGCAGCGCGCGTTCTGGCAGAGCTACGATGTCGCGGAGAGCTCGCCGTTCCGGGAGACCGATTACGAGCCGGAAGGCCTCTTCACCGTCCGGACCCGCTTCAGCGTCCTCGGCCTGAAGGCCCGCTTCATCCAGTTCGGATACAACCACCAATCGAACGGCCGGTCCCAGCCCCTTTCGAGAACCTGGGACCGCCTCGTGCTCAATGCCGGCCTGGAGCGGGGGAACCTCTCGCTCCTCTTCAAGACGTGGCATCACTTTCACCATGCCTACGAGGAGCCGAAGAACCCCCGCATCGACGACTTCATGGGGCCCGGGGAGGTTTGGGCCTACTATTTCCTCAAGAAGCACCGCCTCGGGATCATGCTGCGCGACAACCTCCGGTTCCGCGGCAACCGGGGCGCGATCCAGCTGGAGTGGAGCTTCCCCCTCGTGTCCCAG
>Ga0116202_10000170_pt1 | contig 34057 bp, 31 predicted proteins | sample LakKivw325mmetaG_FD_94479 | JGI IMG/M metagenome (GOLD analysis project Ga0116202, IMG submission 94479) | Anoxic lake water microbial communities from Lake Kivu, Rwanda to study Microbial Dark Matter (Phase II) - Lake Kivu water 325m metaG | ecosystem: Environmental > Aquatic > Freshwater >... | reverse complement strand
GATTACGCCTTTGCCGCCGTAGTTCCTGAGGTAGCCTTCGATCTTGCATGGCCCCCAACGCCTCTCTCTTCGAAGCTTTAGTATGACATTGGTGGTTCCTTGGGGTGTCTTCCAGAAACGGTGAGGTCTTCTGGATTTGACGTGTAGCCCCGCCCACCCGTGTTTCCTGTAGACACGCCACCAGCGATAGACTGTTCTCTCGTCTACTCGTAGAGCTGTAGCAACTTCGATGGATCTCCAGCCTTCCAGTTTTCTATGAACGATCCATCTTCTTCTCCGTAGAACGCTATCCACTAATCGAACCCCAACCCTTCTCCAGTCACCGAACTCTTCTTATCACTGACACATGTGGGGGGATAGCTCAGGAATAGTTCGACAGGGCACAATTGGAAGTCGTCTGATCTTATCTGCGTGCAGTTTCGTTCCAGGTGCGTCTTACAAAGTCCGCCGCAGCATTCACTCCAGCTGGTCCCTTGAAGCTTGCTTCTTCCATACATATCCAACCGTCGAACCCGGCGTCTCTGAGAATTTGGAACATTTCCTTGAACGGGACCAGGCCGGTTCCGAGAAGAACATGTTTCAGCTCCCCTCGAGTCGATGTGTCTGCAGCATGGACACTGACGACGCGATTGAGGACTTTTTTGAGTACCGGGATCGGGTCGTCTCCATACGCGATAGTATTGGCAGTGTCCCAGTTCACGCCCAGCGACGCATGAGCAGTTCTTTCCACGATCTCCAAGAATATGTCAGTGGGGTGCGAGAAGTCTGTATACTGCCATGCTCCTGGTTTGGCATGATTCTCATAGGCCAAATTGACCGGGTACTCTCTAGCAAACTCCGTTGCTCTTACAAGTCCGTTGACCGCCCATTCAATGCCCTCACGCCGACCGACGCTTGGATGCGCTTGGCCCGCCGTGACGCGAAGGAGGTCTGCACCTAGCCTTGACGCTGTCACAATGTCGTCCTCCAACTTGGTCAGCTGACGTTCACGTTCGGCAGGATCGGGATGCGTGAAATCTGGGTAGGTCGTGACCATGGCGACCCGAATCCCTGTTTCCCCGATCTGTTGACGCACCTTGTCTAGGTACTCAGGGCTGCGGTTCTTGAGGAAGAGGATGCTCAAATCTATTCCATCTAAGCCAATGCGAGATCCTTCAAGCGCCCATTCCTTGATGCTCATCCGTCCGTTGATGATATCTTGGAAATAGGAAACCGGTAGGCAGCTTAGCCTCATTTACCCCCTTCAGCCTCCGCACTTCAACAAGTCTCGATCTGCTGTCACACCTACCCTAAAAGAGTGAACATAGCTCCTGTTGGCTAACGGAGGTCGGGTCAACAGGTTGTACGAGCAGTTAAGGACAGAGATCTGTCACATCATGAATTTGATCTCGACCAAGGGGTGGTCGCCTGGCAGTAGCGCCAACATCAGCGTCCGAGTTCCCGGGACAAATCATGTATGCATCAAATCGACGGGCACGAGCATGACTTTTGGCACCATGGATCCTGAATCAAGCGTTGTGGTGATGGACCTTGACGGAAACCAGGTGGATGGTGTTCGGAAGCCTTCCATTGAGTTCCAGTTCCACTTGGGCATATACAAGGCTAGGCCTGATGTTGGTGCGGTCCTGCACGCACACTCGCCATACGCCACTGGATACGCGGTCGCAAACCTAGAGCTCCCGATGGTTTCAGCTCCTGGGCGTCTCGTATTGAAGAAGGTGCCGCTGTTAGCCTTTGCACCCCCGGGGTCACAAGAGCTTGCTGACATAGTTACAACGGCTTTTTCGGACCGTTCGATTCTGTCGGCATTGTTGGTCGGTCACGGGGTTGTCGCGGTTGGTGCTGACATCTACGAAGCCTTCAAGTACCTTGATTGGACCGAAGACGCAGCCCAGATCGCGTTTCTGTCAGGCTTGCTCAAGGCCGGGGATTCAGGGTGACAGGATCTTAGTGCCCGGCGATTATCGTTCGACAAGTTCGATTGTGACGCCATCAAAGGGATCTTTGAAGACTGCTATTCTCCAGGGCTTCTTCCCGGGTTTCTTTGCATAGCTTATCTTGGCAGGTGGTTTCTCGGCGACGTACTCGATCTTCGCTTTGTCCTTCGTGACCTCGAATGGTTCGCCTATCATTGTTGCTCCGGCCGCCTTCAATCTGCTGATCGCTGCGTCTAGATCCCGCACTCTCATTCCGAGGTGAGTGATGCCGATGGATCCTCGCATTGTCTTCTGCCAAGTGTCAGGACTCTGAGCCCGGGTCGCAGCACTTTCGGCGGTTATGATTTCCAGGAGGAAGTTGTCACTATACAAATAGGCATTCTTGTAGACAGTACCGGGGGAGGGATTGAGAACGGATATTCTGAGTAGTTTCAATCCCAAGCCTTTCGAATAGAACTCGATTGATTTGTCAACGTCGCGAACAGTTAGTGAAACGTGATCCATTATCACGGGGAATATCACACCTGTACATCTCGGCATATAGATGGCGGTTTTTCTCTTTTGTGTCTAGAATGAGAGGGTCATCTTGTGGCTGCCGTAGCTGCCAATAATCGGTAAGATCGTGGACTCAATGACCCTGACGAGTACGCTTAAAGAGCGACGAAGTCATTGGAACTGCCAAGCGGAGGAACCTAACGATGGGTTCGAAACTCGGTTTCATAGGGCTTGGAATAATGGGCAAGCCAATGGCGAAGAACTTGATCAAGGCTGGTCATGAATTGGCCGTCTATGATGTTGTCGATACACTAACGAGAGAGCTTGAGAGCGCGGGTGCCAAAGTCGCACATTCGTCCAAAGAGGTTGCGGAGAAGAGCGATCTGATCATTACGATGTTGCCTGACTCACCTGACGTTGAGAAGGCTGCGTTGAGTTCGGGCGGCATCTTCGACGGAATCAAGAAGGGATCGACTTACATTGACATGAGCACCATCTCTCCTGTCACGTCGAAGAAACTGGCGGAAGTTGCCAAATCGAAAGGCGTTCGAATCCTCGACGCACCTGTCAGCGGAGGGGAGAAAGGTGCGATTGAAGCGACGCTCACGATAATGGTTGGCGGAGCAAAGGAGGTCTTCGATGACTGCCTACCGCTTTTCCAAGCGATGGGCAAGAACATTGTCTATTGTGGCGGTGTTGGATCCGGTCAAGTCGTCAAGGCCTGCAATCAGATACTTGTCGCGGGCGTCTTGGAAGCGGCTGGTGAAGCGCTCGTTCTCGGGACAAAGGCAGGGGTCGACCCGGAGATCGTTCTCAAGGTAATCGGCGGGGGATACGCAATGCGTGTTCTTGACGCGAGAGGGCCGCTTATCTTGAAAGGGGATTTTAAGCCGGGTTTCAAGACGAGACTTCACTACAAGGATCTGGGAATTGCCCTTGCGGCTGGGTCTGAATATGGAGTGCCCCTTCCTGTCACCAGCCTCATCCACGAGATGATGGGCGTTATGAAGGTCTGGGGACGCGGCGAATACGATCACTCGGGAATCATAACAGTACTTCAGGACCTTGCCAAAGCGGAAACGAAGAAGTAGGACTTGAGACTCAGATAGCGTGGTGTGTGTAGGATGATCAAGAGACTGAATCATGTTGGCGTTATCGTGCATGATCTGGATGACACGCTGAAGATCTACGAGAAGATCTTCGGCCTCAAACCAACTACGGTGAAGACCGCCATGGAGGGCAAGGCAAGAGTCGCGTTCGTACCTGTGGGTGACGGCGAAATAGAACTAATCCAGCCCCTGGACCCGAATATGCCCCAAAGCAAGTTCCTTCAAACCCGTGGCCAAGGCATTCACCACATCTCCCTAAGCACAGACAATATCGAATCAGAGGTAGACAGAATGAGAAGAGAAGGAGTTGCTTTCGCCGCTGAGGCGCCGAAGATAGGCGCTCATGGCGTGAAGATCATCTTCACCAAGCCGGAGACAACAGACAACATTACCGTGGAGCTTTGTGAAGAACCTTAGCACACAGAGCAGTTGCTGTCCTGTTCCACAGCCTTCTTGGTTCCCCTTCGTCTCTCTGCCCAGAGGGGGCTCTTCTCTACGTTCCTTTCTTAGGGAATGGTGTGGTCGGTATCTTCTTCTCGCCAAGTTCAGGATGCTTCTTCACTAGAGTCTCAAAGCGTTTTAGCGCGCCGGCCGGAACTTCGTCGGGGTCAATTCTGATATCTATTATCGAGGGTCTGCCTGATTCGAACGCGTTCTTGAGCGCCTCTTTGATCTCAGTTGGTCTCTCAACCAGTTGTCCATAGGCATGGCATGCCTCGGCGAACTTCACGAAGTCCATGACGTACGACTGAGTAACGATGTACCTTTCTGGCTCCCACGCGCCGTAGCCGAACTTCTGTCCTTGGATGATCATTCCGAGATTCATATCGTTCAGTATGCACCAAACAACAGGGATGTTGTACGCTGTGGCAGTGTTGACCTCCTTGCTCAGCATCGTGAAGCTCGCATTACCAACGACATCGACGACCTGCCTATTCGGCGCTCCGAGCTTGGCGCCTATCGAGGCTGCAACGCTGAAACCCATCGCGGTGTGTCCGCCGTCAGCCATGAATCCTTTGGGCATCAGTGCCTGATAGTACTTCTCGACCCATGCGAGGTTGTTTCCGCAGTCCGCCCACACAATTGCGTCTTTTTCGAGGAATTCACGGATCTCCTTGACCGCTCTCTGAGGTTTGATCGGAACTGCGTCAGAGAAGCTCTGAGGCTCCGTGTAGTATTTGAGCTGGCCCTTCAACGCGAGTATCTCCTTCTGCTTTGCCTTCTTTCTCTCCTCGAATTCCTTCATCGCCCCTGGCGGCAGTTTGGAGAGAAGCGCCTTTACTTGCAGAAGCAAGTCTTGGAGGACGGTCCTTGCGTCTCCTACTATTCCCACCTCGACTGGGTAGTTCTTTCCAATCTCGGTTGGGTCGCTGTCGACTTGGATGATCTTCTGTCCTCCGAAGTTCTTCACCCAGCTGGTGGTGGTCATCTGATGGAAGATTGTTCCTAGCGCGAGCAGTACTTCGGTTTTGTCTCCTCGAAGGACCGTGTTGGCGATGTCTTGGCCGAACAGGCCCACCACGCCAAGTGCAAGTGGATGATCTTCAGGGAATGAGCTCTTGCCCATCGCTGTGGTCGCAACCGGACAGCCCAGTGTGGTCGCTAGTTCCATCAACTCTGGGGATGCGCCGGATGCGATTACTCCTCCTCCGGACATTATCGCGGGCGATGATGAATTCACCAAGAGCTGGGCTGCCTGCTTGATGCGCTCTGGATCTCCTCTCACTGCTCCCATTGGTCTGTACTTCTTGGGGGGCACGAGTTCAGCGTCTATCTCAACCCTAATCACATCTTGTGCTAAGTCAATGTGCACCGGTCCCTTTCTTCCGGTTAGCATGGTTCTGAAGGCTCGTCTGATCACTTCAGGAACGGTGTCAGGGCGAGTGACCAGCACACTCCATTTTGTGACCTCCTTGAAGATGCCTACGTGTGATATTGATCGTGGGCCCCAACCGCTTGCGTCTTGGATTCCACCCTTGCCGAATTGATCTGTCGGAACGTTGTTTGTGAAAGCTAGCACGGCTTGGTTGTCTTGGTAGGCCGGGTGAAGGCCCGAAGCCAGATTCACGCCACCTGGGCCGACCGTTGCTGCACATGCAGCCACCTGGCCGCATGCTCTGAAGTATCCATCAGCCATGAAACCGGCACCCTGCTCGTGCTGAGTCAGTATCGTCTTGATCTGTGGGTAGTCGTAGAACTCGTTGTAGAATGGAGCAATTCCGCCGCCTGGAATTCCAAAGAGGTATTTCACTCCCTCGCCAAGGAGAGACTCGACAATGAACTTGCCTGCGCGGAGTTTCGCCATAATTCCCGACGCTCACTTACCAAGCGATGACTAATCCCTGTAGTTAATAGTTCCTCTTTTGTGATCTGCCACGATTCCAGAACGTGCTCTATGCAAGCCTGAGGAGCCTGAGGAGTACGTGCGAGAACTATCCCGCTAGGACCTCGGGATTCACGATGTGTGGTGGTCTCTCGCCCTTGAGGGCCGCCAATAGGTTGTCCACCGCCATCAGCGCCATCTTTGTACGAGTCGCGACTGACGCGCTCGCGATGTGAGGCACAATGAGGATATTGTTGAGGGTCAGAAGTGGGTCGCCGAGGGGTATCGGCTCCGGCTCCGTTACGTCAAGCGCTGCGTAGGCAATTTGGTGATTTCGCAGCGCGTTGTAGAGTGCCTTGTGATCTAGGATCGGTCCTCGAGCCGTATTCACTACTATTGCGGTCTTTTTCATGATCTTGAACTGTTCTTCGCCGATCAGATGATAGGTCTCAGGAAGCAGCGGAGCGTGAACTGTCACGAAATCTGATTCTCTGAGTAGCGTCTTAAGGTCCCTGAACTCAACATCGAGCGTCTCCTCTAGCTCAGGTCTCCTTACCGAATCATAGTAGAGCGTCTTCATGTCGAATCCTTTGGCTCGCTTAGCGACCTCCGCTCCTATCCTACCTAGTCCAATTATGCCCAGCGTTGCGTGGTGCACGTCACGACCGAGCAGTGTCATAGGGCCCCAAGTCTTCCATTTTCCTTCTCTAACGTTCCTTTCGCCTTCCACGACGCGTCGGGCAGCGGCGAGCAGTAGAGCAAACGCAAAATCTGCGGTAGTCTCCGTTAGGACGCCCGGGGTGTTGCACACCATGATCTTGCGCTTCGTCGCCTCACGGACGTCTATGTTGTCGAATCCAACGGCCATGTTACTGATCACTCGCAGTTTCGGTGCCGCGTCCATGATGGGGCCGTCAATCTTGTCACTGAGAAGGGAAAGAAGTGCGTCTATCTGGGGGATCTCTTTGAGGAGCACGTCGCGTGGAACCGCGAGCTCGCCCTCCCAGATGCGATAGTCGCAAGTCTGTGCGAGTTTCTTCAACGCCTCTTCAGGAATGAGTCGATTCACGTACACCTTTGGCTTCAATGTGTTCGACCTCAGTTTCTGCAAGCATGAAGACAGGAGTCTCAAGCATTCCAGTGAGGCTTACATATGACTTTCTGGGCGTCAATGCCGCACGTGAGCAATGTGGCTGATGTGGTGCATGTGCTTTTGAATGCACCTCTTGATTTCCTCGGCAAGGCGTGACATGTCCTCCGCTCCGCTTTCCTGAAGGCCGAGCGCAGGATGTAGACACGCAAGACTGGTAGAGACGTGAGCCAGATCCCTTTTATTGAGAAGCCTTGGTAGGCACTTGAGCTGTGCAGGAAAAGAGCGAGTGCATGATGGTTTGACGAGAGCGAAGTTCGAGATTCTCTCAACAGATGAGGTCATTCGGATTCATGATGCGTCGCTCGACGTGCTCGCCAACACTGGAGTGCAGGTGGACGATGTTGAAACTCGCAAGATGCTTGGTGAGGCGGGCGCGGTAGTCGACAAGAGCAACGGGATCATCAAGATCCCTGAGGGTCTTGTACATGAGGCGTTGAAGAAAGCACCAAAGGAGTTTGTCCTGTATGGCAGAGACGGGGTTCAGCCCCTAAGGCTCGGGCAGTGGGATACCTACTTCACTACAGGTGGCTACGCAACATATGTTTGTGATTTGTCGACAGGTTCACGAAGAGGAGTCACGTCCCGCGATCTAGCAGACGCTGTGAGGCTTGCAGACGCGTTGCCTAACTGCGATCTCATCGCAAATATCCCTGCAGCTCCTAGGGACGTTCCACAGCCGACTCTCGACAGGCATCAGTGGGCCATCGGATTAACGCACACTCGCAAGCATGTCCTGAGCGAAGCGAGAGGTTACGACAGCGTCAAGGATGCAATTGCAATGGCTGCCACAATTGCAGGAAGCACGGACGCATTGAAGAAGAAACCGATCATCACACTCGATGTCACCACTATTAGCCCGCTTACCCAAGATCGGCTTCAGACTCAAGAGATAGTCGGAGGCGCAAGGAACGGAATACCTGTCAGCATAAGCCCGGGCCCGATGGCGGGCGCGAGTTCCCCGGTCTCCTTGGCGGGCACCATGGCTCAAGCGAACGCAGAATTCTTGAGCGGCTTGGTCATCTCGCAGGTTGCATCGCCCGGCGCCCCGGTGATCTACGCTTGTTGGGCGAGGCATCTAGATCAGAAGACAGCCAATGTTTCCATGGGAACTCCGGAGTTTGCACTTCTGAGAGTGTGTCAAGCCCAGTTGGGTAGATACTATGGTCTACAAACCCGTGGAGGAGGTCTTGTTACGGACTCGAAGACAGCCGACGCGCAAAGCGGATACGAGAAGATGGCTACCTGCTTGATCCCCGCGATGGCGGGATTGAACATTGTCGCAGGCATGGCAATGGTCGACTCGTTGAACACGATGAGCTATGAGCAATTCATCTTGGACGAAGAAATCATTGGATTTGCCAAGAGAATACTCAACGGAATAGACGTTACCGCGGAGAAGATTGCAGCAGATGTCATCAAGGCCATAGGGCCTGGCGGCAGCTTCCTAGGAACTAGGCATTCTCTGAAGCACTTCAGAGAAGAACTGTGGATACCGCAGATCTCAGATAGAACGACTTGGTCTCAATGGCATGAGAGAGGAGAGAAGAGCGCTGAAGTCAGGGCCCGTGAGGCAGCTAAGAAGCTGCTCGCCTCACGCCAACCCCCCGCGTTGCCGGCAGAAGTCGAGAAGAAGATCTGGAGCATTGTCCGGGAAGCCGAGAAACGCCAACTCTAGGGCATATGGCATTTCAGAGAGAGCATTATCGGCTCGATGATCTTGCCCACGCGCTCGGATGTCTCAGGCCGCGCGAAAGCGTAGACGACGTAGTACCTTCCCGACTCATCGCACTGCAGGTGCATTGAGTGCGAGTCCTGCGTCACCCGACGTGACCCGAACGGGAAACCTCCGCGCTCGACGAACATACGCGCGTGAGTATAGGTGGCATCATGTCCCTGAATCTTCAAGTTCCTGGTCGCGGGAGTACCGTCCAGTTTCGCACGTGTGCTCTTGACGGAGCGCTCAATGCTGGCAGATGCTTGAGCTGCGGCCGTGGCATAGCGCTTTCTTGCATCTTCCAGATTACCCCATGACAGGAAATCCTTGAGGCCCTCTTCAAGATGGAACACGACGTCACCTTTCTCCCTTCGCGTCTTGGGATTGAGTTCAAGACGGGTGTTGTTGGGGTAGCTGGCCGAAAACCCGTACATTGCCAGGAGTTCGTACTCTGGTTGAGTAGTCTTCGATTCGTCGGCTGCTGCACCTTCCGTCACAATTAGCTCTTCATCGCTTGCCTGCTTACTGGTTTCTGAACCCTTCGTGGCTCGGGTTCGAGTGATCCCCAGCAATCTCAGTAGTTTGTGGGTGAGATCGTCCGTGTCCTTCATGGTTACTGCCTGAGGAGGGCAAAATAGCGAGGTTGGATATTATCCCTCCGCACGGGGAGAGCGCTCACGCGAGTTGCTTGCCAGCATGAGAGAACGGTATTTACATCCGAAGTGATTGGATTCATTCGTAGTCATGATTCAATATCTGTGTCCGCGGTGATCCGAGGTCTGGTCGAGGTGGCTTGGTAGAACTGATCGAGTCCTATGATTTCGGGCGAATTGTGATCAATGGGATTGTCTACACGAAAGACGTGATAATCACAGGGGAGAAGACAATGGCCGGCTGGATGAGGAAGGAAGGGCATCTGCTGCAGATTGCTGACATTAGCCAAGCGATAGAGGAGTCAGCTCCTGAGGTTACGATTGTCGGGACAGGCTACGACGGGATGATGAGTGTTCCGAAAGAAACCAGACTGTACTTCCAAACGAAAGGCATCGAGTTGTTCATCGAAAAGACAAGAGAGGCCTGCAACCTCTTCAACGTCTTGTCAAGAACCAAACGAACGCTAGCAGCTTTGCATCTCACCTGTTGACAACTGTCTTGAAAAGAGCCGAGCGATGCATCGCTTTCTCAGACTTGCAACGCACCAGACAGAGATCTGAGAGGCACATTGACCACAAAGGTGAATTACGTGACAGATCGGTTCGGTTGAACGGTCTAGGTGTTACGGGATGGGCAAGAGCATAGAGATCAGCAAGCCATCAGGTAAGTTGGGCGTATTACTTGTCGGCCTCGGAGCTGTCAGTACAACGTTAATTGCCGGAGTCGAAGCCGTGAAGCTTGGAATCGCCAAGCCAATCGGCAGTCTCACACAGATGGGAACTATCCGCCTTGGGAAACGAACTGACAAGAGGACTCCCCTCATCAAGGAGTTCGTGCCCCTTGCGGGCCTTCAAGATCTTGTATTTGGTGCATGGGACATCTTTCCAGATGACGCATTCGTAGCCGCATCGAAAGCTGCCGTATTGGATCAAACACTACTAAGGAATCTGGAGATACCGCTTCGGAATATCAAGCCAATGAAGGGCGCCTTTGAACAAAGATGGGTGAAGCGACTCACAGGAACCCATGTGAAGGTCGGCCGCAATAAGAAAGATCTGGCCGATCAGATTGTGACCGACATCAAGGAGTTCAAGGCTAAGACAGGAGCTTCAAGGCTCGTCATGATTTGGTGTGCCTCCACAGAGGCACACACTACCATCAAGCCAGAGCACCAGAATCTTGCGGCATTTGAGAAGGCATTGGAGGACAATTCTCCTGAGATATCCCCCTCGATGATCTATGCCTATGCGGCTCTTACGGCAGGAGTCCCATTCGCAAATGGTGCCCCGAATCTCTCCGTCGACATCCCGGCGCTTCTTGAAATGGCCAAACGTAACAACTTACCCATCGCCGGCAAAGATCTGAAGACCGGCCAGACTCTCATGAAAACTATCCTTGCGCCAGGATTCAAGGCTCGAATGATCGGCATGCGCGGCTGGTACTCGACGAATATCTTGGGCAACCGAGATGGCGAGGTACTGGACGATCCTGAAAGCTTCAAAACCAAGGAAGAGTCTAAGCTCGGGGTTCTGCAGTACATACTCCAGCCTGAGCTGTATCCTGACTTGTACGGAAACGTCAGACATCAAGTCAGAATTGACTACTATCCACCTCGAGGCGACAACAAGGAGGGCTGGGATAACATTGACATCTTCGGATGGCTCGGCTATCCGATGCAGATCAAAATCAACTTCCTATGTAGGGACTCCATCCTCGCTGCTCCAGTCGTGCTGGATGTGGCGTTGTTCATGGATCTGGCACAACGAAGCGGAATGAAAGGAATTCAGGAATGGCTGAGCTTCTACTTCAAGAGCCCCATGACTGCACCGGGTCTTTACCCAGAGCATGACCTATTCATCCAGCTGATGAAATTGAAGAATACGCTCCGATACCTCAGAGGAGAGGAGCTGATCACACACCTAGGACTCGAGTACTACGACTGACTAACAGAAACCCTACAGTCCAATCGCATCGTGCGCGCGCGTGCACATACCGCTTCTACACTTGATCCAAGTCAGTCGGTACACTCATTAAGACCTCCCACAGAACATGGTGAGCGAAGCCACATTGAGTAGGCACACGTCTACTGACTCCTCGGTTCGCCACATCCTCCGACAGGTCCAACAGGGACACACATTGGCGGCTGCCGACCATCTGCTTGTGCGTGGACGGAGAAGCGATTCTGCCGCAGTCGTAGAGCGCCTGATGAGCCAACTGCCTGGTTTTCTGACAAGGCACAGCGGTTCGGAAACGGATGTCTTCACGACACTAATCCGAATCGGACTCAATCTGGTTGGGCAGGATGCGAAAGTGGCTAAAGTGCCGCCACAGGCAGCTCCAAAAGCATTGTCAAGTCTGAGGACGAACACTCTGGCTCTCGAAGATTCCTGGACAGAATTTGCAAGAGATGCCACCACCAACTACCTCGCGGACATGGCAAGCGTCAATGCAGGAGACAGTCTGCCCGGCTACACGGTCGAGAGCATCCGTAGCCATCTCGGAACTGATCTTAAGCCCTCACATTTCATCGATGCATTTGCACAGGTCGCACGCGATACGGTTTACTGGAAGATGGTCGATGGGAAATTCTGCAAATTCGGGAACGATTACGCTCGCGGCCTAGAAACGTTGAGGCATCTGGGGTTCTCTCAGGTCTCTACGAATCCTGTGCTGGCAGCGAAGGCTTTTGATGAAGACCCAGCATTGGTCAAGAAACTGGAGAAAGAGATCAGCGAGAACTCGAGTTGGAAACAAGACCCAGAGAGATACGGACACGACATCGTGATGGCTGGGACGCTTCTTGCCCTATGGCCGAACCTTGAGGTCTTCAGACCACTAGCGTTCCTCGTAAACAACTGGGACTACATGATCAGTTTCCAGCTGAACCCGAACGTCGCCGACGATGTCAAAGCGAGTCTTGACGACGCAAGACGAGCATACAAGCTAGTTCAGCGGCATCTTGTCATCTATGATAGATCCTTGGGCATTCCGAACCCAGGCAAGATGCGTCCGAACCTCGTTTTCAAAGTCGCTGGCAGCTCAAGAGCTGCGAGAGAGGTCACGCGAGTACTCAATGCAGCTGGAATAGGCACTAACAACACGGTCACGTACACCGTGACACAGGAGGTACAGTTGATCATCGATGCCTTCGAGGGCAAATCTAGAGCTGTGAAATCTGGGAAACCTCTCACCCGGACCTACGAGACGAACATGGGTGGGCGATTCGTAAGCCATCTTCGCGAGGTTGAAGCTGAGAGAATACTTCTTGATATTACGCGCCGAATCGGCGAAGAAGAGGCGAATGAGCTTCTACTACAACTCGCGAAAGGGCTCGGTCTCTCAGACCAAGACAGTGGTCGCCTACGGAGCGCCCCCAATGTTGCTCAGAAGGTCAAGATCGCCTGTGCCTTCAAGAATCTGAAAACGCTCGTTCACGAGGCCTTCATGACTGTCGCAACTGAAGGAGGCATGAGCCGAGCTGAGATTGAGCAACTCGAAGCAGATCTCAAGAAGGCTGGCACGCTCGTCGCAAAGAGGGTCTACTGGGTCTTCTATGACAGGAAGAATCATGACAGATGGGTTGTGTGGCTCCAGCGGCAACACAAGATAAGCCGCCGAGCCGCTATCACCGTCCTTGACTCAATGGACGTCCTTCCCGCATCCAAACGAGTCCCTGAGGATACGTACGATACGCTAGGCTCTCCAAACATGTGCAACACCGAGTTTCCAAATCACGCAAGAGCAGTGCAGCTCTACTCCGAGCGTGACAACTTCGACCTGAATTCCTTCAGGAACGCAGTAATATCAGCTCCTGACCAAGAGGTGGTCAAACGACTGATGAGTATCGATGATTTCGTTCGAGGATACGATTCGACAAAGGCTATCTCGACAGAATTGGTCCATGTCGGAATCCTGTCTGATCAGCGGGAACTGGGTCTTGGGGGACTCCCGGAAGATGAATGGCAGGATTTTGGAGCAGTCCAGAAGACAATGGCTGAGTTCAAAGACGCGTATGAGAAATTCCTCGCACGCTGTGTAGATCTAGCCAGCACGTAATTCGGGTAGCTGATGACAAGCTTCATTTTCTGTTGAGATTGACTTCTTGCAGGTGATCGGGATGGAAAAGCGCATTAGAATAACAACCAGAGCAACGGGCGCCGTGGAGGCCGTTATGACCTCTGAGAATCCAAAGACGGCAGAGGCGATCTGGACGGCGCTTCCAATCAAAGGTAACGCGAACACGTGGGGAGACGAAATCTACTTCTCAACCCCAGTGGGTCTCAAGGAAGAGAAAGCGAGGGCTGAGGTCGAAGTTGGCAGCATTGCATATTGGCCGCCGGGCAAGGCTCTATGCATCTTCTTCGGAGCAACCCCGGTTAGTCAGCACGGCGAGCCGCGAGCATACAGTCCCGTCAACGTTTTTGCGAAAGTCACCACCAATTCGGCGGCCTTTAAGAAAGTCCGCGACGGCGATCAAGTAACCGTGGAAAGGGTTGAAAGCTAAGGCTGTGTGAGGCCAATTGACCTGCAATCATGCAACTCTAGACTGGACTTACCGCGGAATGCGAACGCTGGTCCTTGAAAATCGTTATCTACGGCTCGTCTCACTTCTCGACAAAGGATCAGACATCTCAGAGTTAACATACAAGCCGCTCGACCTTGACCTGTTATTCCACGCACCGACCGGCTACAGGAAACCCGGAAGTATCGTCGGAACCTGCAAGAGATCTGAAGGCGAATTCATGGAATATTACGGAGGGGGCTGGCAGGACATACTTCCTTTTGCAGGCAACGAACCGGTCAAGCACAGGTTCGGCGAGTGGGGCATGCACGGGGAGACCCCGCTTCTTCCTTGGGACGCAGTGATCGAGAAAGACTCCCCTTCTGAGGCGACTGCAAGGCTCTCCGTCGATATCCCCCGATATCCATTCCATCTAGACAAGTGGATCACAATCAATGATAGAGCGACAATCTCGATACGAGAGAGACTGACGAATACTAGCGCTCAGACGCTCGAGTACTGTTGGGTCCAGCATCCTGCTCTCGGCAGCCCATTCGTGGGCCCAGGCACGAGGATAACCGTCCCCGCTGAGGCAGTCGTGATGGACAAGGCAGAGCCGTGGGGTCGCCTCAAGGCGGAAACGACCTACAGATGGCCATATGTGGAGGACAGAGCAGGAAAGAAGGTCGATCTGAGCGTACTGCCAGCGGACAATGTGGTTGCTGACGAGACAGCCTACATCACGAACATCAAGGAACCATGGTATGCCGTCGTGAATCCGGATCTAAAAGTTGGATTCGCGCTCAGATGGGACCTATCTGTGTTTCCTGGCCTCTGGTTCTGGCAGAGCTACCGAATTCCGGATCACCCATGGTTCGGAAAGGCGTACTGCATCGCGTTAGAACCATGCTCCGGCCACCTCACAGCCTACGAGCAGCTAAAAAGGGGAACCATCAAGAAACTCCAAGGAAACGCGTCTCTTGAGACTCAGCTGACCGCCACAGTATTCGCGGGAGTCGAGAAAGTGAAGGCTGTCAACTCGGACGGAACTGTCGTTCCATCTTAGTCGTCTCAGGCAATTGTCACAGTGATGTCTAAGCAAAACAACCTTGATACGCTCTATTACACCGTAACGGTGAATGTCATACATCTTGGACTTGGAAAACCGAATGGTTTAGAATCTTCTTTCCTACCAACTTGGACCTGTGATTGGGATGGCTCTTGTACTCTTAGGTGCGCTTGGCGGCGCAACTCTCGGCGGATTCGGTGGATTGGCGCTTGGCGGATTGACTGGCGCCGCAATAGGAGGACTTGCCGGAGCCGCTCTCGGCGGCGCAGTAGGCATGGCTGCATCCTACCCATGGTACTACCATCGCTACTGGTCTCCATACTACCAGCCATACTACTATCAGCCGTATTATCCGATAATGTCTCCCCGCGTCTATCCGCAGTACGCAATGCAATGGGTCCCAGCGCCTGCCTTCGGATACTGGTAGACACTGTGCCGAGATTCGTGTCGGATCGACACAATCCACTAGGTTACGCTCTGCAGAATTGCCGAACCAGCGTGAGGGAGGCTTTGCTTCGGCAACGGAAGGCCTAGAGCAGGACTTGTCTTCTGGACCAGACGTACCAGATTATGATAGGCCCCAGAGTCAACGTCAAGACGTTAATAGCAATTTCAACGGCGACATCTGTACCTGCAGGAGAGGGTAGTTTTCCATAGATTCCGTTCAAGCAATCATAGAGCACGTCCATCAGCCCAAGGAAGATCGAGGCGCTGCCAGCGAGCAAGGCGAAGAGAACTCCCCATGACTTGCGCGTCAACAATCCTACTGCGCCAACGAGTGCTGTGATCGCCAGCCACATGTCTGCGGCGGGGAACGCGGTCTCGAAGGTCATGTAGCAGGGGACACCAGACAGGGCTGGTGTGCCAGAGAAGAAGAGGATCCAGTAGACGGCAACCATTACTGCTGCGAACAGGAGGACCCCTGCGATCAACAGCACGCCTTTTGGTCTCGCACTTTGCCCAGCCATTCAAGGTCCCCCTTTGATAGATGAAGTCGCGTAGCCTCCCTCGAACTCAGTTGGGATTGTTCTTAGGATCTCCAGCCATCTCATGGTTGAATCGGAACTCTGAAGTATCCTGAGAAAGTTTCCGCGGACTTTCAGTTTCCTCGTGACAAAGGCCTTGCTTGCTCCTAACTTGCCGAGCAATATGTCGACCCAGACGCCGTAGGGCCCCGAGAGCACAAAATCTGTCTGACGCTCTCCCTCCCAAACCTCCAGTATCTTGCCTTTCTCTTCCCTGTATCCAACTACGATCGACTTGGGAATCCCTTTTTCGCTCTCGGCTCCGAGGATCATTGTGAAGGAGCCAGTCTCCTCTTTCGAGAGGCGCTCGTATTCAGCATCGGCATTTGTTCTCTTCATTACCTCATTCATGTACTCCGTACTGCCAAACTTGGGCAACCACAATCAACCTCACTGCATTTGCATCATGTTCCCTTGATGTTGAATTGTGAGTATTGTCCTTCGAATTCCGTTGGAAGTGTCTTGAGGATTTCAACCCAGCGAAGGACGCCGTCGGAGTACTTCAGGAGCTTCATGAAGTTGCCTTTTACCTTAAGCTTTCGAGTCATCAGCGCCTTGTTCGCTCCAAGTTTCCCTGTCAAGATCTCGACCCATGTTCCGTATGGTGCCGATATCCGGAATGTCGCCTCCCTTTCCGTTGGGTAGACCTCCACGATCTTTCCATCTTCAACTCTGTAGCAGAGAGTAAGCGCTTGGGCGATGCCCTTCTCAGGCTCGGCTTCAAGCACGAGGGTGTAGATCTCGTTCTCGCCCTTTGAGAGTTCAAGGTACTTTGCATCGGAATTCGTTCTCTTCAAGACTTCCTGCATATACTCTGGTGTGCCCAGTTTCAACAAAAACCCGCCTCGGCATCTAACTGATCTTGGCTATGATCTTAACAGCTTCGGTGCGAGGTCTTGCTAAGACCTCGAAGCCCCTCTCGACGAGTTGTTCCAGCGGTATTACGTCAGAGATCAAAGATTTGACGTCGACACGTTTCTTGGCAATGAAGTCAATCGCGCTTGGGTATTCTTCGTACCCACAATAGCTCCCTTTGATGTCCAGCTCGTTCAGAACCGGCGTCATGAAATCCGCTTCCACGGGTTCCTCGCAAATCGATATCACGAAGACTTGTCCGCCCTTCCGCACGAGTGTGACTGCATCCCTCAGAGTATGTGGTGTTCCGGCACATTCGAAGAGCACATCAGGACCTCTGCCTCCAGTCACCTCATCCATCTTTACATACAGATTCTCCTTCGACGGATCGTACGTCGCAGTCGCTCCTAACCTCTGAGCCATACTGCGGCGTTGGTCACTTACCTCTGAGACATAGACCGCGCTAGCCCCTGCCTCCTTGACGCACTGAAGCATCAGGAGTCCAATCGGGCCTGCTCCTACCACGAGAGCGCGATCTCCTAGTTGCAGTGACGAGCTTCGAACAGCGTGAATGCAGTTCGAAAGCGGATCGATCAGCGTCGCTTCATCGTCGCCAACACTTTCAGGAATCTTGTACAATATATCCGACGGCGTTTTGACGAACTCAGCAAAGCCTCCGTCAAATGACACTCCACACATCTGGACGTCATCGCAGAGACTGGGCCTATTGTGACGGCAGAAATAGCACTTGCCACACGGCCTAACACCATTGGCAACTACGCGGTCCCCCACTTGCCATCCGGCTACTTCACGCCCAAGTTCGGCGATCTCCCCTGAGAACTCGTGTCCAATGATGAGGCCCTCTTCGTATGTGCCGGTCTTGTAGGAGCCTACATCGGAACCACATATCCCGCAGTATCTGACCTTGATCAAAACCCCATCCGGATCGGGCTTGGGTTTCGGGACATCAGCGATGTCTATCTTGCGCATCCCACGAAAAACAGCTGCCCTCAAGGCATTCCCTCGGACCTGATTAGTGCCCTAACAAGAGTTAATTTCTTCGATGCTCAGACCTCGCTCCGAAGAGCTTGATCTTATTGACAGCTGACCCTAGCTCTGAGATCCAGGTTGGACTCTACCGCGTGATGACTAGGATTCGTCTGTTTGAGGAATCCATTGGGGCAGTGTATATTGACGAGATGGCCGAAGGCAGGAGTCTGCTCGGCGAGCTCCACCTATCCATCGGCCAAGAAGCAGTAGCCGCAGGAGTATCCGCTCATCTTCGAAGAGAAGACAGTGTGACCAGTTACTACCGCGGCCATGGCCACGCAATCGCCAAGGGCGCCGACATTGGAAAGGTCGCCGCCGAGATCCTCGGAAGAGAAACCGGACTGTGCAGGGGCAAAGGGGGTCACATGCACCTCTTCGACGCATCAAACAATTTCTCCACCACAGGGATAGTTGGCGCGCAACTTCCACTCGGACTCGGACCTGCGTTGGCTTTCAAGATTCTTGGGAAGGCGTTGGTTTCCACCACTTTCTTCGGAGATGGCGCCGCAAATCAGGGAACGTTCCACGAGTCCATGAATCTCGCATCCGTTTGGAAGCTCCCAGTCATCTTCGTCTGCGAGGATAATGCCTGGGCCATGTCAGTTCCGAAGACGGCAAGCACCTCTGTGCAAGACAACGCCCAGCGGGCAGCAGGCTACAATATGCCAGGAGTCATAGTGGACGGAAACGATGTTCTCGCAGTCTGGAAAGTCGCACGTGATGCAGTTGCTCACGCAAGGTCAGGTAAGGGGCCTACTCTATTCGACTGCAAGACCCACCGATTCCGAGGGCACATAGAGGGAGACCAACAGATCTACCGATCCAAAGAAGAAGCGGAGGAATGGCTCAACAAGGATCCGATCGCGAGAATGAAGAAGCATCTTCTCGGAAAAGGCCTTCTAACCCAGTCCGAGTCAGATCGCATAGAAGCCGAAGAGAAAGAGAAAGTTCATAGTGCGATCGAGTTTGCCAGAAGATCGCCTTGGCCTAGGCCGGAGGAGTCCGTGGATTCGGTATTCGAAGAGACATCCGAGCCAAGCGAGCCCATGATCGAGCTAGGCGCTCGGGAGATCACGTTCGGCGAAGCCATCACAGAGGCGATGAGACAGGAGATGGAACGTGACAGTCGAATCATTCTTCTCGGCGAAGATGTCAGGGTCGGCTTAGGCGGCGGAGCCTTCGGATGCTCGACCGGTCTCCACGAGCAATTCGGAGATCAGAGGGTTCTCGACACACCAATCTCGGAATCGGCTTTCATCGGCGCCTCGATTGGAGCAGCGTCCGTAGGCCTGAGGCCAATAGTGGAGCTCCAATTCATAGACTTCTTTGGAGTTGCAATGGATCAGATCTACAACCAGATGGCCAAGATTCATTACATGTCAGCCGGAGGGTTCAAAGTCCCACTTGTCCTTCGCGCCGCCATGGGCGGAGGCTACGGAGATGCAGCTCAGGGTTCTCAGTGTCTATACTCGATCTTCGCACATATCCCCGGGCTCAAAGTCGCGGTTCCGTCTTCGCCTTACGATGCCAAGGGCCTGCTGATCAGAGCGATCCGCTGTGACAACCCAGTCTTGTTCCTAGAGCACAAGCTTCTCTACAGTGTCCCGTTCCTTCCGTTCGGAGTAAGCGGCCCGGTTCCCGATCAGGAATATGAGATCCCATTTGGAAAGGCTGTCAAGCGGCGTTCAGGCAAAGACGTAACGGTCGTCGCTGTCGCACTCATGGTGCACAAATCGCTTGCTGCAGCAGAAAGGCTCGCAAAGGAAAGGATAGACGTCGAGATCATCGACCTACGCACAATTGTGCCACTAGATAGAGAGTCGATTCTTGACTCAGTCGCAAAGACTGGGCGCCTACTTGTAGTTGACGAGGATTATCTCAGCTTCGGACTATCAGGTGAGATCATCGCGCTGACATGCGAGCGTCTGGAGGGAAAGCTGAAGCGACCACCACAGAGAATTGCAGTCCCGGACGTCCCGATACCAGCGAGTTCCCCAATGGAGCAGTATGTCATACCAAACGAGGAAAGGATCTACCGCTCGATCAAATCCTTGATGTAACACTCTACAAAGCTCAGAATGGCGTGTGCGCAGCCCTCACACGGCTCGATAACTTGGAGCCCCTCAGTCCTCATCGGATCCCACGCAATCAGAGTGACTAACTGACCGTTAGTCATATCTTCGCAACATACCGCATATTTCGGCAAACTCCTGGGAGTGTTTCAATGTCAGTTGCCAAGATCGGCGGGTATCGCTGGGTTGTCCTCGTCGCGTACATGTGGGGAGCGGCAGTTTCACAGCTGCTCTGGCTGAATTTCGCCCCCGTTACCCCTCTTGTAGAGAACCTGTTTCACGTCAGCGAATTCGAGGTCGGGCTGCTCTCTATGGTCTTTCCTCTCTTGTACATACCCATCTCGATACCCTCTGGCGTCTTGACTGACTCGAAAGGCTATCGCGTGAGCGTTGCGATCGGAGTGATATTCATGGCGGTCTTCTCGGTGTTGAGGGTCTTCTCCCGAGACTTCACGATGCTCTTGCTCTTCCAGGGATGCATAGCAATCGGGCAACCATTTGTGATGAACAGTATTTCCAAGCTCGCAGCCACCTGGTTCCCAAGGAAAGAAAGGGTTCTTGCCACTGGGCTCGGAAGCATGGCGCTATTCCTTGGGATGATGATCAGTCTCTCGGTTACGCCTTTCCTTACGCTGTCGTTTGGGTTTGATGTCATGCTCATGATCTACGCGGCAATTGCGGTCATCGGGGCGCTTTTCTTCCTGATCGTGGCAAGAGCGAAACCGGCTATTGCGGTCGAGCCAGATGATGAAGCCAGCGAGGCGTTCTCAAGGAAAGCATTTGGGCGGGTCGTGCGATCAAGAGACATCGGCTTGCTCTCTGCTGCCTTCTTCATAGGTGTCGGATTATTCACGGCACTCGCTACGTGGTTAGAGAAAGTCTTGGAGCCATTCGGGATCACCATAACCGATGCGGGCATAGTCGGAGGTGTCTTCATAGTGGGCGGAATCGTCGGGTCGATCGTGATCCCCGCCTTGTCTGACAAGACGGGAAGACGAAAACCCTTCCTAGTGGGCGAATTGCTGGTCTCAGCCGCAGCCCTCATGATCTTCGTAACGGGTGGCAGTTACCTGTTCATCTTGGCCTGTGCATTCGTGCTGGGGTTCTTCTTGATGCCATCGCTGCCGATTGGTCTACAAGTCTCAGCAGAGCTTGTCGGGTCAAGCATGGCGGGGACTGCAGCCTCAGTACTTTGGCTCTTCTCTCAGATCGGTTCTGTGGTGTTCATCGTTCTGATGGAATCAGTGAAGACTACGCTCGGAAGCTTCCAGTACTCGATCCTCGTTCTAGTCGTGCTCGATCTTGTGGCTGCGGTGTTATGCTCCCGCATCACGGAGACCGGCAAGAAGCTGCACAGTACACTCAACAAATAGCGTCTTTGCTCTGAGCTGAAAGCGGCGTTCCACAACATTCGTACATAGCGTCTGCAGTTCCAAGGCTTACGCCAGCCGACTTGGTCAGGTGGGTCCCTCCAATCGCCTTAGCGCGCGATCTACAATCGGCCGTCCTGGCTTCATTCGTATTTGTGCCTGTGACTGCCCACGGCGACAAGGCTCTTAAGCACCTCTGAGAAAGCGGATTGCGGTCCCGGTGCAATGAATGCCATAAAGTCGATTCAAGCTGTCCCATATGCGGATTATGCGAAGTACGGGATGACTGGGGACATTCTGCTCTGCATGCTTCGGAAGATGATCGAGATCCGAAGGTTCGAGGAGCGCGTGGAACGGCTATTCCTCCAAGAAGGGGCTCTCATCGGACCATCGCACCTCTATTTGGGAGAGGAGGCAGTCGCAGCTGGCGCTATCGGCGCGCTCAACGATGATGACTTGATCACTAGTACTTACCGAGGCCACGGCCACGCTATCGCAAAAGGCGTTCCCATGAAGCCTCTGATGGCAGAGCTGTTCGGAAAATCCACGGGCACCTGCAAGGGACTAGGTGGTTCAATGCATGTCGCGATCTATCCCGAGAAGGGATCGGTATATGCGACAGCGATTGTCGGAAGCGGAGTTCCAATAGCGACTGGCCTAGGGCTTGCGCTCCAGAAGGAAGGAACACATCGAGTCGCAATGACGTTCTTCGGGGATGGTGCAACTAACACCGGTGCTTTTCACGAGGGAATCAATCTCGCATCGGTCTGGAAGGTCCCTGTCATCTTTGTCTGCGAGAACAACATGTATGCCATGTCGACTCGAGCGGACTATGCAGTAGCAGCGGAAAGCGTTGCCGCTAGGGCTCAGACTTACAGGATGCGAAGCATGGTTGCTGATGGAAACGACGCGGTCGCGGTCTACTTGGCCGCCAAAGAAGCGATCGATGCTGCTCGAAATGGTCAGGGCCCAACCCTTCTTGAGTGCATGACCTACAAGCTCCACGGCCACGGGGTCTACGACAAAGGTGACTACAGACCAAAGGGAGAGGTCGAAACGTGGCTCAAGCGAGATCCGATCAACGGACTTGAGGACAAGCTCCTGAAAGCAAAGTTGGCTGCTCAAGCAGATTTCGACAAGATTGAGAATGAGGTCGCGGCCGAAGTGGATGAGTCTGTTTCATTCGCGAAGAATAGTCCCGTTCTGCCGTTCGATGAACTTGCGAAGTACGTGTATGTGAGGTAGAGAGAGATGCCAGAGCTGACATATGCCGACGCTTTGCGCGAAGCTCTGCGCGAAGAGATGCTCCGAGATCCTCGTGTCGTGCTAATGGGCGAAGAGATCGGAGTCTTCGAGGGAGTATACAAAGTCACACGAGGACTGCTAAAGGAGTTTGGCCCGGAGAGAGTCAGGGACACTCCGATCTCTGAAGCTGCGATTGCAGGCGCCGCTGCGGGCGCCGCGCTAGGCGGTCTCAAGCCGGTTGCCGAGATCATGTACATGGACTTCATGACAATATGCCTCGATCAGATAGCGACAAACGCTGCAAAGATGCACTTCATGAGCGGCGGCAAGCTCAAGGTTCCGTTCGTGCTCAGAACTCAGTATAGCCTTGGGCGCGTGCATGGTGCACAGCATTCCCAGTTCTTTCCGTCAATATTCTTCCAAGTGCCTGGCCTGAAAGTCGTCTTACCTTCCACACCATATGATGCGAAAGGTCTGCTGAAAGCTGCCATCCGAGAGGACAACCCGGTGGTCTTCATCGAAAGTGGTATGCTCTACAGAATCAAAGGCCCGGTTCCTGACGGGGAATATGTCGTGCCTTTGGGCCAATGTGATGTCAAGAAAACGGGTAACGATGTCACAATAGTCGCAGTCTCGAGGGCGGTTGTCGAAGCATTGGCTGCCGCTAGCAAACTGGAAGAGCAGGGCATCACCGCAGATGTCATAGACCCTAGGACAATCCAGCCTCTCGACTTGACAACGATCCTAGAGTCTGTGAAGAAAACTGGGAGGCTGATAATCGCGTCCGACGATGTCAAGTGTGGAAGCATCGGATCAGAGATAGCGGCCCAAGTAGTGGAAGAAGCCTTTGACTCTCTAGACGCTCCCATCTTGCGCGTCGCCTCCCCGGACATGCCAATCCCGTTTTCACCAACGCTCGAACAGGCGTACATGCTCAATGCACAGAAGATCATTGAAGCAGCGAGGAAACTGATTGGGTGAGCTACAGTGATGTTCAGGGTTGCAATGCCCCGTCTGGATCCCGGCATGCAGTCAGGCAAGATAGTCGAGTGGCTGAAAGAGGAGGGAGACAGCGTCGAGAAGGACATGCCGATTGCCAGGATCGAAGGAGAGAAGACCACTTTCGAAGTGAACTCCCCAGGACCGGGGGTGGTCCGGAAATTCCTGTTCGAGCCCGGCATGGATGTTCAGGTAGGGCAAACGATCGCCCTTGTAGGTGAGCCAAATGAGCCGCTACCAGTCGAAGCCGAAGCGCCGGCCACTCTCGAGCAAGTCGTGATGCAGGAAGCCATCGTTGCTTCTCCTGCTTCTCCTGTTGTTTCACGAGTGGCAGAGCCTTCAGCCTCGCCGGTCGCGCGTAAGATGGCTCGAGAGGCCGGCATCGACATTTCGAAGATCAAGGGGTCCGGACCTGGCGGTAGAATAGTTCGTGAGGATATTCAGAAAGCAATCGAGCAGACGAAGGCTCAGCCGGTAGTGGCCGGTGTTTCCGCCCAAGGAGCTAGGGCTGTTCCGGTTGCGAGGACGATCAAGCTGGCGGGAAAGCGAAAGGCTACTGCGGAGCGCCTCTCGTACGGTTTCCGCACGACCGTTCCGGTCACGATCACGATGGAGACAAGGATGGAGGCGGTCCTTGAGCAGAGAAAACAGCTTCACAGCCAAACTGGTGAAGAGATCTCCATAACGGCATACGTTGTCAAGGCTGCTGCAAAGGCTCTGGAAGATCACCAGATGATCAACTCGTCTCTTGAGGGAGACGAACTTCGAATCTATGGTGACATCAATGTCGCTGTGGCAATCAACACGCCTGACGGACTTGTGGCTCCAGTGATACCACAGACGAACAGGAGATCGTTGTCTGAGGTATCGCGTGACATTCGCGAACTGACAGAACGAGCTTTACAGAACAAGCTCACCGTTCTAGATCTTACCGGAGGCACATTCACCGTATCAAACCTTGGCGGCTATGGTGTGGATCTCTTTGCTCCAGTTATCAATCCGCCGCAATGCGCAATCCTTGGTTTCGGCCGAACCTCTGAGAGACCCGTGATAGTCGAAAAGCAGGTGCGAGCGGCATCAGTCACGACACTCTCGTTGGTATTCGATCACAGGATCGTAGACGGCGTCCCGGCGGCTCAGTACCTTCAGCGAGTCAAAGAGCTGCTAGAAGATCCGAAGAAGCTCGAATGATCGCCCTTGGTTCCGCAGCTAGGGCGTGATTGCCACTTTTATTGCCGCGCCTTTCTGCATTAGACGCAACGCTGCCTCAACCTCAGTCAGTCTCATTCTGTGAGTGACAAGCGGCGCAACCCTGACCTGACCTGTCGAGATCAGCCTCAAGGACTCGCGCACATCACTTGGCGTGTGATGAAATACTCCCTTCAATGTGAGTTCTCCGTAGTGCACCATGTCCGTATCAATTGAGGCAGTGCTTCCTGCTGGACATCCCCCGAAGAGCACGGTCGTTCCCCCTTTCCTAGTCGCGCGTACGGCCAACTCCCAAGTCTCTGGTTTTCCGACAGCTTCGATTGTGACATCTGCTCCGCGGTTGTCTGTCAAGGCCTTCACCTGACTCACAGGATCGCCGGATGTCACCGTCTTGTCCGCGCCTAGTTGGGCGGCCCTCTGCAACCTCTCAGGGCTCGCGTCGGCAACGACAACAGTCCCGGCACCGCGGACTTTCGCAAGCTGCACGTGCAACAGTCCGATTGGTCCAGCACCAATGACGAAGACGAGATCGGGTGCCTTGATGTTGGGCAGTTCGATTCCGTGAACTACGCACGCTAATGGCTCAACGAATGCTGCGGCCTCGAACGGGACATCCTTAGGAATCTCGTAAGTGTTCTGCTTCACGATTCGTGCTGGCAGCCGTACATACTCGGCATACGCACCAGGGGACGAGAATCCGACAAGGACCTCGTCCAGTCGATCGCATAAGTTCGGTTTGCCGATCCGGCAATAGTAGCAGGACAAGCAAGGTGCTGAATTCGCAGCCACAACTCTCATGCCCTCTTCAAAATCTCCGACGCCTTCTCCTATCTTCTCCACAGTCCCCGCGAATTCATGTCCTATGATGAGTGGAGGAATTGCGAGCCTGTGGCCGCGAAGGAACATCTTGAGATCCGTACCACATGTGAGCGCTACATGATTCCGGATCAGTAATTCGCCCTTGTCTATCTTGGGCACGTCGACCTCTTCGACGCGCAAGTCGCCAGGAGCATAGAAACGGGCCGCTTTCAATCAATGTTCACATCCAGTGACTATTCATGAACCATGATTTTCAGGGATGATTGCGCGTCTTCTGCAACTCGAAAGCCCTCCGCAATCTCACTCAAATGAAACCGATGTGTTATCATGTCAGTCAAACGGATCATTCCGGTTTCCATCATTTCCAAGGCTCTTTTGATCTCATTCTCCGTCGTCGAGTAACTCGGAATCAGCTTGATCTCACGTATGAACACGCCACTTGCATCGCAGGCGAATACACTCCCCTCCGGAGGCATCCCGAAAAGGAGGATCTTGCCACCTTTCCTCACGAGTGGGAAGGAGGCTTGGGTCGCCTTCACGTTTCCTGAAGCGACGACTACGTTATCAACTCCGCGACCTTCCGTCGCATCGAGGATTTGCTTGTTCAAGTCCGCGGCGGCAGCGTTGAACGCCTGATCGGCTCCGAACTTCTTTGCCCATTTCACTCTAGATTCGATCATGTCGGTAGAAATTATCAGGTCGGCCCCCAATGCTCGGAGAAGTTGCACGTACGTAAGTCCTGCAGGTCCTGCTCCAACTATCAAGGTACTATCTTCTTTCCGGATTCCGAGTCTATCTATGCCCCTTATGCAGCAACCTGTCGGCTCCGCCAAGGCAGCGTCCTCATAGCTCAGGCCATCTGGAAGCCTGAATACCGCGCCCTTGCTGACGTTGGTCGCGGGTACTCGGAAGTATTCCGCGAACCCACATGGGTCAAGAATGCTTTTGGGAAACTCCTGACAGAGCGTGTGGTCACCATGCAGACAATAGTAGCATGTGTTGCATGGTACGTGGTGATGCACGGCGACTCGATCGCCTTCCGAATAGCCCCCTACATCTGATCCGACTTCCTCGATGTCTCCAGCCACTTCATGTCCGAGGACAGGTGGAGTCAGTCTCATGCCATGGATTTTCTCCAAGTCAGTTCCGCAGATCCCGCACGCTTTCATCTTCACAAGAAGTTCTCCGCGCCCAATGCGCGGCCTGTCAACATTGGCGAGTTGAAGTTGTCCTTGAGAATCAACGTGTGTAGCTTTCAAGGTGCGGCCAAGTTGCATGTCTAGCTTCTCAGCTTGGATAAAGGAACCGCTTTCTTCGCCACATCTCCAGATCTGCGACTATGGATGACCTTTCATAGGTCAGTGACTCAAGATTGGAGCTTGCTATCTGCCGCTTGGACCAGTAGCGGCTAAACTACCGGGCTAGCGCGCAAGCACGCGGGCCGGATTCTGGATCATCATGTGATCGATCTCTGCGTTTGTCAGTCCATTTCGTTTCATCATTGGCACGATTGTCCTCAGGATGTGATCGTATCCATAACCGCCGTATCTTCTGGTGTACGTCTTCAAGCAGACATCCTGTGAGAGCAGAATTCTGTCTATGTAGCCGATGTCGGCAAGTCGTTTGAGTGCAGTGATCCTCTCGACGTCGCGGGGATGAACAAAGTTCTCTGCTTCAACGTAGTCCTCTTGCCCGAAACAGTCGAACTCTAGGTACACTCCGTGCTCCGCAACCGTTTTGTGGTATTCGAATGACATGTCTTCCATATCGTCCACGTGGTCTATGATGATCTTGCCCGGATCAACTCCCTCAGACTCAAGTGCGTGGATCACGGTAGGAGCGTGTTTTCCTTTCCACGGTAGGTGAACGCTGATCGCGAGTCCCGTTGATTTCTGTGCGTGAGCTGCGGCTCGTAGGACTTTCCTCTCATTCTCAGCTATTGGGTGACTGATCCCCAGCTCGCCGATAACTCCGGCCTTCACATCGGTTTCCCCAAACCCAGATTCGGCGTCCTTGATCATCTCCTCTGCCAATTGATCCACGGTCTTCTGTGTCACATCAGGTGAATGAGTACGCGCTGTGTAGTAGCCTGTTCCCGCAAGAATGTTCAGGCCAAGTTTCTTACTTAGGTTGCGCAGACCCGTCGGGTTTGGTGAAAGGCCTCGTGTGGTCACATCAACGATCGTTTTGCCGCCGAGTGACTGGAACATCCTCAACTCTCCTGCGGCTGCTTCGGGGTCGTCCAGAACTAGGTTGTCTTTGCATACGGCCATGTCGTGCATGAGGAGACCCATCAATTCCAGCGAGACATGTGCGTCGACTAGGACGAGTTTGTCTTGGCGATTGGGCTTTGACCATGTGGAGCGCATGTCCACGAAGATGTGTTCATGAGGCAGCGTTATTCCCATTTCTGATGCAGGAATCCGGCCTACCACCGTTTGAACCTGTGCCACTTGTCCTTCCAGCCCTTCTGTTGTATCACTTGAGGCGCGAGTCCCCCGCTCCTCGGATAAGGCTTTTATTCATAGACGCCGCCACGGCGAGTTGTGAATAAGAATGGCTACTAAGCCAAAGGTCTTCGTTCGCGAAGCAACAGGACTCGTCAGATCCCTGACATGGTTCGACGGAACCATGTTCAATCTAGCATACTACAACATCGCAGTTGCGGCCTTCATCGTCTTCGGCTGGGGCTCATGGATGTTCCCGGGAGCGGACATGGGAATCTCAGTCGGACTGGTGGGGCTAATAGTTGACATCCCAATCATCATCGGCTACTCATTCCTCGTCATGGGAATGCCCCGCTCAGGAGGAGACTACGTCTTCGTCAGCAGAGCTCTATCTGCGCCGCTTGGCACCGGTGTGGCTCTGGTGGGTTTGATCTTCTGGGCAATCTTCTCGTACGGACAAAACGCTTGGTTCGCAGTCTACACCGTCCTATCCCCAGGTCTGGCTGTCATAGGAAACAGCATGAACAACCCAGGAGTCACCAGCTTAGCGATTGTCGTGTCTCAACCGATCAATACAATCATGATCGGTCTAGTGCTAACGTTCGTTGCATTCGTTCTAACGCTCGTTCCGACCAGTACGCTTCACAAGGTCCTGATGGTTCTGTCGCCGATCGCCCTGCTGGGCTTTCCAGTTCTATACGTTGGCTTGCTCGCTACAGCATCAAACGCTGGATTCCAGTAAGCTTTCAACGCTTTCGGTGCTCAGTTCGGAACTTCCTATACAGGAATTATCGAAAACGCAGTCAAGGCTGGTGCAGTTGTCGCACCCTTCAGCATAGGTGCATCAATTGCAGCTCTGCCCATAGTTTACGCGACGCTTGCATTTCCACAGAGCTCGGTATACGCCGCCGGAGAGACCAAACGTCCTCAAGGCCAGATACCGCTATCCCTAGCACTCGGCGTCGTCTTGATCTGTGTCTCCACTTACTTGATGGGACGCGTGACATACGGTGTCTTCGGATTTGACTTCGTGCAAGCAACAGCATTCTACGGATTCTCAGGAGCAGCCGGCTATCCGCTACCAGCACCTCCGTTCACTAACCTATTCTTCGGAATAATGTTCCCGAATCTAGCACTGAACATCTTCATGACAATCTCAGCGCTTTCGTGGGAACTGCTGCTAATGGTGATGGAAGCTTTCGTAGCTTCAAGGCTGATCTTCTCACTTGCATTCGACCGTGTGATCCCAACTAGTCTGGCAGATGTTAGCGAGCGCTTCCACACACCAGTCAAAGCGAATATCCTAGCGAGTCTCGGCTCAATCTTCTTCTTGGTCGGATCCGCCTACGCATTCTTGGGCGTTTACGTCAACTCAATCGTAGCGTGGACGTCAATATACCTGATCGTCATGCTCACTTCCATGGTCTTCCCATACATCAAGAAAGACCTCTTCAAGACATTCCCATCACCAGCAAACAAGAAGATTGGCGGATTACCCTACATGACCATCGCAGGCTTCTTCGGAACCATTGCACTACTCATCGTCTTCTACTTCCTGTTCAACTCCCCGGTCGTCGGCATCAGCATGGGCTCTCTTATCGGAACTGGAGTGATCGTAGCGACATACATACTCGGCATAATTCTGTACTACGCAGCCAAAGCCTACCGTTCGAAAGAAGGCATCGACCTGTCGTATGCCTTCAAGCAGATCCCGCCGGAATAAACAGAGCCTAATCGCCCGTCGGGACCTACCTCCCTTTTTCTCACTCAATCGTCTTACGTTAGTCTGCCCACTGCTATGGGAATCGCTCGATTATGTGTTCAGAGCCCGGCCTATCCTCGTCACCTAGGAGAATGACCTCTGGCTTCGAGTCTAGTCCGACTGTTTCTTCCTTTTCGCTTCCTCTACTATGGAATCGAGCTTCTTTCGCACGTTATCTGACAAAGGCGTTGGCTGATGAGTTCTAAGAATCTCCTTAGCTCTCTCCTTCGCTCTCTTCACTACGTCGTTTGAGCCATCCTTCTCCCATTTGTTCCTGCTCTCCCTATCCGCTAGTCCGGGAAGGTAATGTTCCTTGAGAAACATGTCATTCGTGTGTTTCTGAGCGAGGAAATGGTGTCCCGGCCCGACCTTGGCGATAACGTCAACAGCCAAAGTCTCTGGGTCAACTCTCATGCCAGACAATGCGCGAGAAACCATTCCCAGGATTTCATCGTCAATCAGTGTCTGTTCGAAGCTGGTGTCGGTCAGGGAGTTCAAGGCCCCCGCTTGGGTGCTAATCATGCTGGGGCCGGCTAGGGCGGTCATCAAGACAGATACGGATCTCTCGTAGGCGGTCTGTTCATCGTGCATTTTGGAATCTGTGAGCCCGACTGTGGCTATGTATGGGATCTGATAATGCGAGTAGATCTGCGACATGGCTGCGCATTGAATCGCTACTTCCACAGCACCGTAGATGACTCCGCCGGTTCTCATGTTGGTGATTCCCGGCGAAGTGTATGGGATGGTAGGCGTTCCAGGGTTTGTCAGCTGAGCGAGCGTAACGAAACTCAGGCTTTCAGCATTCTGCTGGACAACGGAGCCAGCTAGTGTTATGGGGGAGGTTGCCCCAGCGTTTGGCATGCAGTCCAAGATCACCGGGACTCCATGGTGGGCCGCTTCGAATAACGGTTCGGTTGAGTCTCTCCCCCACGTTAGCGGGCTTGTGATGCTTGGGTTGATGGAGATTATTGGTCTTCTTCTGAGCTCTTCCGGTCCACCCGAAACTGCCTCAGCCATTCTTATGAGATCTCTACAGCTTTCTCTTCCATAAACGTCAGTGAGGTAGTGTTTCTCACAGTTCTCATACGATATCTTACACTTCACTCTATCCGAGATGCTCTGGGGAACATCTTGCGGGATCACCGCGGGCAAGATTGCATGCACATGATTCAGAGCGTCAAAGACGCGACTGAGTTGCGCGCAATCCTCTGAGGTGGGAACTCGACGTATCCCAGTCTCCATGTCAAGTAGATGGAGCGCGTTGGCGCCTGCTGTGAAGTAGACTTTTCCATCGCCGAGCGTCAAATCGTGATTCTTGGTCCTACCGCAGAGCTTGACTTTCTTCGGACACTTCTTGATGGCTTCCTCAACTAATGATGGGGGAATCTTCACCAAATGCGTCTTAGGATCTGTATGTGCACCTTGGTCGTCAAGCAGTCTCAGGATCGCCTCATCTTCGAATCTGACCCCGACTTTCTCTAGGACTTCGAGGGTCGCTGAGTGGATTTGTTCCACTTCATCGTCACTCAGTATTGTGAGAGGTCTCCGCAGTCGCGTGTGGAACAATGAAACCACGTGCCGCTCGTACGTGGCTACATATGGTTAAGAGTCTTTGTCAGGGCCGGAAATCTAGGCCACGTGTCAGGAACAGGCGTGGATTAGGGTTCCAGAGCCAGCAATGCGGCGCCGAGAGCGCCTGTGATCTGCGGATTGTCAGGCATCCATAGTTCCGTGCTGAGCTGTTTCGACAAGTAGTATCGGAAAGCTGGATTCAGCGCTACACCTCCAGTGACACAGACGGGTGTGACAACACCAACGCGCTTCGAGAGTGTGCTGATCTTCGACGCCATGGCTGCATGGACTCCTGCCGCAATATCCTTTGGGTTTTCTCCCGCCCCGATTCGTCCAACTACCTCGCTTTCCGCAAAAACTGTGCAGGTACTGCTGATCACGCAAGGTGAGTTGGACTGCAGAGCAAAGGGACCTAGCTCGTCAATGGAAACCTCAAGGACCCGGGCCATGACCTCCAAGAACCTTCCGGTGCCGGCGCTACACTTGTCGTTGACTTCGAAATCTGTCGGCCTACCGTTCCCGCCAACGCGGATGACCTTTGAATCCTGACCACCAACATCAACCAAGAGGCGGATACTGGGATTCAGATGGTGCACGCCGATACTATGGCACGTTATTTCAGTCACGGATTTCTCCGCGAAGTCAATGAGAGATCGACCGTAACCCGTGCTGATCGTAGGAGCACCTTTGATATCTGCCCCAGATTCTCTGCTGAGCTCTCCGAGACATCTCATCGCTGCACCAACTCCAGATGCTCCAGTCGGAACGACGCGAGAGCCCAAGATGTTCCCCCTAGAGCCAACCATCACGGCTTTAGTGGTGGTTGACCCCACATCAAGTCCGATTCCGAGACTTCGTCCTGACACTGGTTTCTCTCCTATTACTCGAGCATTTCTAGCAGTGCGTCGATGCGTGTCTGAATCTGGGCCTCGTTGAAGAGGCGACTGTCCACCATGTCACCCTCGATCACCACGCCTGGCACGCCCGTTGCCTCCGTGACGAGTTCCTTGGAAACCAGCTGCCCTAAGGAATATCGCTTGCACGACCTGACTGAGAACATGACGAACCCGTCAAGATCATAGTCCTTGATGAGCTCTACCATCTTGTCAACTTTCGCTTGAAGACCCTTGTTGAGGTATACATTGCTGTATATGGTGGCCGCACTGTCGAAGAGATCTTTCCCCTCAAGGGAGCCTGACCAAGCGTGAGTGTACGTGTCCGCAGGAAAGACCACGCCCCTCTTAGCTAATCCATTGAAGAATCTGAAGATGGTGAACCAAGGAGGTATATTGTCCCAAAGGAGCCTAATCCGCTCATCCCTTATTGCTCCGATACCCTGGGAGACACGTTCGCGCACCTCATCATAGAGTGCCTGATAGAACTCAATGGCGTGCTCTGCACCCCTCATTGTAACCACAGGTGCCATCGTGGTGAATCTATCCGCGCAGTTGAGGGGACTCGGTTTGTTCTTACAAGCTTCAAGTGACTTTGTCCAGAGGCCGATTGCTTTGCTCGAGTTAGCCGCTACCTCTCTCAGCCGCTCCTCCTCAAGTGAAACACCGAATCTGCTAGACAGGAACTCGACGAGATGGTCAAGGCCTTTGCGCACGTAAGCTAGGTGATGCGGTTGCTGTTCCCCCTCGAAAGGTGGAGTATCCAGAAGGAAGACAGGTGCACCTGTCATCTGTGAGATAGTATCATACCAGCGCAGGACCGTGCCGCATATGTTGTTGCAAGCAAGGAGCGCTTGGGGTTTCGGAAGCCCCTCCAAAGGACTCTCTTCGGGTTTCCTAGTAGAACCAATACTTGAGCGCGCGTAAGAGCAGAGCTCTTGAGAGTATCCAAGCTCTTCGGCAAATCCGCAGACCGTCGGGCCTACCTTCTGCGATCCGACAACTGCACCATACTGTTCCGGATAGGTGGGCGTTATGCCCATTGCTACTGGTATCTCAACCGGAAAGCCCGAAGTCACCCACGCGAGGCGACCCTCCTCGCTGGCCGCATTACCCTCAAGCACGTAGCGGAACAGCACTTCCTGCAGCAGGTCTTGCGTATTGAGAGGCCTGTATGCTTTCTCTTCCTTTCCGGAGCTCATCTCGGTCATCCTACCTCGCACCTTCTTCAAGTGTCTCGAGAAATGATTGGATCCTTCCCTCCAGCCTGTTTCTATCAGATAGCTCAGGATCTATTGGCAATCGAACCGAAGGAACATTCACCTCAGATGCCGCCTTCACAAGAGAAGGAGCCTCGAACTGATCAGGATCACAGAATGATTGCTCGCACACCACTAGCCCGTCGATTGAAAGTCCCGATAGGACACCCTTGAGGAACTCGAGCCTGCCGGGGAGCCCTTCCTGAGTTGGTTCAGAGGAGGCACCTAGGATAGATCTCGAGATAGCAACAAACGGATCGCCCTCCAGACTAACCGGAGGCGTAAAGACCGTCTTGAAACCGAAGCTGAGCAAATCGAAGACTACAACCTCCCCGCCAATTCTCTCCGAGCCACTGAACAAAGAGGCGACTACCATCGGCTCCACCATGCCGCCTGCGACCAAGATTCTCGGGTAGCTCGATTCCACGTCAATCCTAATATCGCCCAGTGCCCCGCCCAGCAATTCCTTCCGCAATGACTTCACTACAGTGAGTTGACCTCTCTCCTCCAGAATCTGCGAAGCAG
>Ga0116202_10000168_pt1 | contig 34209 bp, 29 predicted proteins | sample LakKivw325mmetaG_FD_94479 | JGI IMG/M metagenome (GOLD analysis project Ga0116202, IMG submission 94479) | Anoxic lake water microbial communities from Lake Kivu, Rwanda to study Microbial Dark Matter (Phase II) - Lake Kivu water 325m metaG | ecosystem: Environmental > Aquatic > Freshwater >... | reverse complement strand
GTATTAACGGGCATTCCATTTTGGACATTTGATAAGAAACTGGCACAAGCAGCTGACAGCCTGCATATTAAATTTTAGAAAACAAAAATTGATAACAAAAGCAATCCAGCCGATCGCTACGCTCCGGCTGATTTTTGCTTAGTGCCCCATTTTATGTATCAAATCGCAAACAATCCGACAGGAGACTTATATGGAAAATCAGCTGAAAGGAATTGAAGAGGTGTTGCTCATGGGATCCGGGCCCTCTTGTATGCCTCCGGAAGTCTATTCGGCATTGAGCCGGAAAACGCTGGGTCAACTGGACCCGTATTTTCTGAAAATCATGGATAGTCTAAAGGAAATGCTCCAGGAGATCATGAATACGAAAAATAAGTTGACGCTGCCCCTGTCCGGTACGGGCTCCGCCGGAATGGAGGCCTGTTTCGTGAACCTCGTGGAGCCGGGGGATAAGGTATTCATCGCCGTCAATGGCGTTTTCGGGCGAAGGATGAAGGATGTGGCGGAAAGGCTGAGCGCGCAGGTGGATGCACTGGAATTTAAAAGGATAATAACCTGTCCGTTATTGCCCGTTCAGCCTGGCGATTCCGGTTTTTGTTTCCTCGGAAAGAAATTGCCATAATCCGATTTTTTTCAGGGTATCGACGGTCGGTATTCCGGAGGCGTTCCAGCCGCGCTCACGATAATACGCCTGGACCAATTTCAGTAATTGTTCTTTTCTGTGCTGCATGAGCATTATCCGTTTTTCCCCTGTTTGCATTTTCTGGATTTCTTCCGGGGATTTTCCCAGTATGGCGCTGAGTTCTCCGTCGTGATACGCCTTTTCGGCGTCATAGAGATCATCGTCCGTCGGTCCGATGGCCCTGTCCGGAACCCAGTCATTTTTACCGGTCTCTTCACCGAAGACCATGGCATTCATGACCCGCTGCAGATTGATATCCCGGTCCGTTTGCTCAAATATCTTTTCCCAGGTCATATTTGTCCCCAGCATCCCGTTGTAGAAATCCGCGTATATTTCCTGAGAAGCCGGATTGATAAATTTGTCTGTTTGCGTCATTTTTTCGGATTCGGGATTGAAGACATCGACCCAGGGCAGCTTGCACAGGCCCATGTTGTCATTGCCCAGACGGACTCTCGGATACGTGATCAACGCCCTGGCTTTATCCTGGAGGGTAGGGAATGCGCCCAGCAGATCAACCTTGATGAGCCATGCCGCGGCATGATGAGCCCCGATATCGCTGGCGGCGGCGTAGGACCCCTGCATGGACAGCGATCGATGTGTCCTGTAAAGGGAAAAGGGGAGACCCTTCGCCTGCATGGCAAAGCGCAGGAGTTCTTCTTTCGGGTCTTTTTCCCCGGTTCTTTTGACGTATTTGTCCGAGATCCAGTGGACCATATGGAGCATGCCTTTTCCCGCCACTTTTGCGAATTCCGTCTCCCTGAGGGCAATGTGGTGGATGAACTCCAGCGCCGCTTTTTCATCTCCCCATGTCAGCGTGAACCCGTCTGTATCTTCTTTTGTCAGATATCCTCTCTGGAAGCATTCCATCAGGAAGGCCATGATGACGGCAGCGGTGATGGTATCAATACCGTAATTGTCGCAATGCCAGTTGGCCTCCATAATGAATTCTGCGTTCCACATGCCCAGATTGGAGCCAAAGCCGGCCGCCGTTTCATACTCGGGTCCGTCAACCCAGACTGTCCTGCCTTTTTGTTCCCCAACGGTCAGGGTCACCATGCCGCCTTTCGTGCATTGCAGACTGCAGCCGGGGAAACACCCGTCCATGCCCCGGTGATCGAACAGGTTCTCCGCGTAGAATTTACCGCTGATCTTCTCCGCCCGCGGGTCGGAACCCAACTGATAATTGTTCACAGGGAGAGATTGATACGCGTCCTTGTTCATGAAGTTGATAAGGCCTGCACTGCCCTTGCGGTGCATCTTCAAGGATACGGGATCAACTTCCCTGACTACTTTTGATAGTTTCGCTCCTGATCTCTTGACCTTTTTCCAGTCAGCCGCTCCATAGGGATTTTCGCCTCTTGGATATTCTGCGAGAACAACAATGGCTCTGATTTTTTTATCCATCATGACCGTGCCGAGACCGGTTCTGCCTGCCTGCTTTGTCCGAAAGAATCCTTTTGTCCCGTTCATGATTTTGGTGGCGTCGAAATAATGGCTGTTGATGCATCCATAGGTTGTGTTGGCGGCGCCGATACCCGTTGTCAGAAAAACGATGTCCTTCTTGTCATGACTTGCCTGGACAAACCTGTCGGTGATGACTTTTTCCAGGTCGAAGACGTGGTCGATGGCGGGAGCTTCCGTCAGGGATGCCTCACCTTTGAAACTATCGATGATGATCATCGTATCCTTTGCGGCTTTTCCCGTTATTTCGAGGGCATCGAAACCGGCGTACTTGATGTAGGCGCCGAAATGGCCTCCGAAATTGGAAACGCCGGGAATGCCCGTAAGGGGCGATAATGAGATGGCCATGCACTTGCTCGTTCCCGGGAATTGCGGAATGCCTCCCAGCGGGCCCGGTGAAAATATCAGGGGATTTTCCGGATCATGGGGGGCTGTTTTCAAGGAGATTTTTTTATGAAGAAGGTATAATCCCAGTCCCCGACCCCCGATAAAAAAGTCCCGGATCTGTGGATCAAGCTTCACGGTCTGAAGGGTACCGTTTCCAAGATCGATGGCAAGGATTCTGTTTGAGTAGCCATGAGAGAGGTGTTTTTTTGTAAATTTCATTTCCCTTTTCCTTTGTAAGAAATTAATATTTTTCGACTAAAAACCGCCGGCATGGTCGATGGCTGTTTACGGTCTCGTAATCATTTGCCATTTTTAAAGCGTGCCAATATAGGACAAAGATAAATCGCTTGTCAATGAATTATCTTGACATTATTGAAAATTCATGGTTCAGCCTTCCTTTAAAAATTCTGCTTGTTTTAAGTCTGTCAACTGATTGCTGATCGCCGATAGTAATAATATTGCAAAAGGAGACTTATTGTTGACTCCCGAGAGAACATCATTACAGGGCATGGTCTATGCGTCCATGTTTGGAGCATTGACTGCCATCGGGGCGTATATCATCATTCCGCTGCCTCCGGTACCGATTACGCTCCAGACCCTTTTTCTTAACCTGGCCGGAGCACTCCTTGGCGGCTATCTGGGAGCATTGAGTCAGGTGGTTTATATCCTTTTGGGGGTTATCGGCCTGCCGGTTTTTGCCGGAGGGAAAGCCGGTCTGGGTGTACTTTTTGGCCCGACAGGCGGCTACCTGTTCGGATTTGTTCTGGCCGCTTTTGTCGTAGGAAAACTGATCGCCGTCAGAAAAAATCCGGGGCTTGTCTGGGTGGTTGCCTCCATGCTGGCGGGAATGGTGATTATATATGTCCTGGGCATCCTTCAACTGACTCTGGTCGCAAAGCTTTCTATAGAAAAAGCTGTGATCGTCGGCGCCCTGCCCTTCATTCCGGGCGATATTGTAAAAATTGTATTAGCATCCTTGATCTATCTTAAAACAAGGGATAGAATACACATTCGATAGATTCATGATACATGTAGAAAACATCACATACCGATATGATCAGAATGATCCTGTCCTGAGGTCTTTGAACATGTCCATCGGCGAAGGGGAGTACATTGCCCTGATCGGTCCGAACGGTTGCGGGAAAACCACGCTGATCAAGCATTTTAATGCTCTTTTTGTCCCGGCAGAAGGAGATGTGCTTGTGGATGGAATGAATACGAAAGACGCGGCGGCCGTAAGAGAAATTCGCTGCAGCGTGGGCATGGTATTTCAGAACCCGGACAATCAGATCATCGGGATGAGCGTTGAAGAAGACGTGGCTTTTGGCCCCGGGAATCTGGGCATCCCCTCCCGGGAGATTCAGGAAAGGGTTGAGGCATCTCTTGCCACGGTAGGAATGACGGACTACGCAAAACGGCCCCCTCATACCCTTTCCGGAGGCGAAAAACGGCTGGTATCCATTGCCGGCGTTCTTGCCATGAACCCCCGATATATTGCTCTCGATGAACCCACTGCCAGTCTTGATCCGTCCAGCAGAATGCGGGTTCTGGATATTATGAGAAAAATGAACAGAGACGGGATTTCCATAATACACATTACACATGACATGAATGAAATCGTCCATGCGGATCGCGTCATGGTGATGGATCGGGGGGTCATATCGCTCAACGAGGTGCCGCAGGAAGTCTTCAAGCGGATCGACTACCTGAAAACCCTTGGACTGCATATTCCACAGGTCACAGAGCTTCTTCTGCAGCTCAGGCAGATGGGATGGGATGTTTCAACGAACGTTCTGACGATAGAAGAGGCCTGTTCGGAAATATCCTCATCGGCGGGTGGTTTTCCGAAAGTGATTTCTACCGGCAGGGTGAAGAAACGAGTGGGTGAAAATGTATAATCTGGGTCAATATATCCATGGCGACGCCATCACACACCATCTGGATCCGAGAGTCAAAATCGTCTCTGTGATTATGTTAAGCGTTCTGATCTTCAGGGCAGATCTTTTGAGCGGCGCCATCATCAGCGCATTTATCATTTTCGCCATTCTCGTGTCACGATTGACGCTCAACCACGTCCTGAACGCTCTTAAACCGCTTGCGGTCTTTGTCTTTCTCCTCTTTTTCCTTCATGTCTTTTTTACCGATGGAACAGCATTATTCACGTTTTCTTTCTTTCCCGTGACGGTAACCTATGAAGGTCTTTATCAGGGGGCTTTCGTAACCTGGCAGATTGCCTGTCTGATTTTGACGGCTGCCGTTCTGACCATGACAACACCCCCCTCTGAACTGATCAGCGGTATTGAAACCCTTCTCAGGCCTCTTCGGCGTATTGGCGTCCCGTCACATGATGTGGCCGTGATGATATCCATGGCGTTGAGATTCATGCCCACGCTCCTGGAAGAATTTGACAGGATCAGGATGGCCCAGATGGCCAGGGGGGCGGATATAAAAATCGGCTCCTTTTCCGAGAAGGCGAAATGGGCAAAAGCCCTGGCGATTCCCCTGATGATCAGCGCCTTCCGCCGTGCCGATGAACTTTCCGACGCTATGGAAGCAAGGGGTTATCAGAGGGGCTACAGGACAACCCTCCGGGAACTGCGAATCACTCCCCGCGATGTTGCGGCCATGGCACTGATGCTGTTGTTTATGGGGAGTGTTTTTATTTCGACAGGAATATTTGAATGACAAACGGTTGGGTCTGGGTTGACACACTTTCCAAAATAGATGAGGCCAGAGAGGATATCAGCCGCTCTCCCATCATTTGTGTGGATACGGAATATGATTCCTTCCGCTATTTTCGAGCAGTGCTGTGTCTGATCCAGATCGAAGCTGATGAAAAAACCTACCTTTTCGATCCGCTGAATGGACTGGATTATTCCTTCCTGGGGTCGGTTTTCGCCGATCCGAATATCCTCAAGGTGATGCATGCCGGCAATAACGATGTACGCATTTTAAAAAGGGATTATGGATTTGCATTCCATAACATTTTTGACACCCACAGAGCTGCTTCAATCCTCGGCTGCCATTATCTGTCTCTCGCAGCCCTGGTCGGCCGGTATCTGGGTATCGAATTTGAGAAGAAGAAGTCGATGCAACGCTCGCGATGGGACACTAGGCCATTGAGTTGGGAACAGCTTCAGTACGCAGTCGAAGATACGGCTTATCTGAAGGAATTATATCGAAGGCTGGAAGAGGAGATAGAAGAGAAGGGCCTCAAAGTTGATGCGCTAAAATCGTTTGAGGGCATTGCCGACGTCATGTGGGGTGAAAATCACTTCGATCTCCGGGGATACAAAAACATCAAAGGGTATCAATCTCTTGCCGCGCATCAAAAACGCTGCCTGAAGCACCTCTACCGTTGGCGCTTTCAAAAGGCGAATGTAACGAACCTGGCCCTCTTCAGGATTTTGCCCGACCAGACCCTGCTCGACCTGGTCAGGATGGAAGCGCCTTCCATGGATATGCTGACATATTCGGGCGTCCTGTCTTATGAAAAGATGACCCGTTATGGTGCGGAGATCATGGAGATCCTGAGAAACAGCGAGGAGCCATAACGGGTTGAGAGTGACCCATTGGATGGCAACAGGGGTCTTACGGCAGTTTGCATTGGGCTTCATTTAAAAGACGGCTGATATCTCGTTCCATCCGGTCGAAACATTCTATCAGCTTTTTCGCTTCATCCGTTAAATGCATCCCCTGTTTTGCAGGTTCATTCTCCACAAGCTTCATCCCAAGCCTCTCTTCCGAGGCTTTTAATCTCCCCCACGCCGCCCGGTATGACATTTTCAGTTTCTTCGCTGCAGCGCTTAAGCTGTGGTATTCGTTGATGGCCTTTAAAAGACCCTCTCGCCCGGGACCAAAAATGACGCGACCGTCGCGTTCCAGCCATATTTTATGTTTGATTTCCATGTGTTGTCTCCCTGGTGGTTAAAAAACAAGTCGGAAATATATGGTGTGTTCAATAGCATGATGCAAGGTTCCATGGCAAGGAATTTCACCATACGCTTATGTCATATATGGCATAAGTCCTTGTAATCATTGTCTTATTGCAAAAAAAAGCGTTGACAATTTAATACTGAATTGATTAGATTCAAAATTACGGATGCGAGATTATCACGGGTTAATCATCAACCATTCAACAGGATCAGGACATCTCCACGGGCTAAACCATGTTTAGCATCATGTTTTCATATCACACACATAAAAGTTGAGGGGGTAGTGCATGAAAAAAACTTTTCTTTTAGTCGTTGTATTTCTCATTGCGGGTCTTGTTTTTTCCGGAGTTGTCTTTGCTCAGGGCAAAAAGATTCCTGCCAACGGCGCGGCCATATGGGATCACCTGAAGAAAGAAGGTTACGCAAAAAAATGGAAGATGTGGCCGGGGACAACACCCCTGTATAAAGGGCCGGAGCCTCACGGGGCGTTTCTCACAACGTACGTGAATGATGCGGCTTACAAGGCCATCACAGGCAAAAAAGGGAAATTCCCCGACGGGGCGATGATCGCACAGGACAATTTTTCCAAGGATAAAAAGCTCAAGAACATTGATGTCATGTACAAAGTGAAAGGATACAACCCGAAAGAGGGAGACTGGTTCTGGGTGCAGTTCAGAACAGACGGGAGAATTTTATCGGAAGGAAAAATCGATGAGTGTATCAAATGTCATGTTGCCCAGAAGAAGAATGACTATGTGTACACCAGCAAGATGAAATAGGCTCTGTTGATGATCATGGACAAGGTCAATAAAAAACATAAAAGAAATCGGTGAATTGACTGAAAGGAGGTGTAAATCGTAAGTCAATTCTTTTGTAAACCTTAGAGTCATCAAATTGGAGGTTTTAATATGGAAGATAAAAAAAAGAAGTTACCTGAGCTGATCCGGACGGAAACGACCCGCCGCGGCTTTCTGAGGGGGACAGCCGTGGCAGCGGGCAGTGCGGTTGCCATGGCGACCATAGGAAGCCTGGCTCCCAAATCCGCCCAGGCACAGGCGAAACCGCCGGAACCGAAGAAGGATCCGATGAAATTTCTCTTTGCGGAACGCCAGAATTGTACCGGCTGCCGGGCCTGTGAATATGCCTGTTCGGTTTATCACACCGGCGTCGTCAGACCCTCCGTATCCCGGATTCATGTGCTGAAATACAAAGATTCCATAGACGTTCCCGTCCTGTGCTGGCACTGTAACGACGCCCCATGTATTGCGGCCTGTCCCACAACGCCTAAAGCGATACAGGTGGATCCCAAAAGCAATGGGATTATTTTAAACGAGAAGATCTGCCTCGGCGCCAAATGTCTGAAATGTCAGGAGGCCTGTCCGGCGCAGTATGTCTGGGCGAATCCCGATACGGGCCAGCCCCTCATCTGTGACATGTGCGGCGGTGATCCGGAATGCGTTAAAGCCTGTTCTGCCCAGTCCGGCAATCCTCAGGGTCCCTGCCTCATGGCAAACAAACTGGGGTTCGGTGTCAATATGGCGTACAGGGCAGTAACGCCGGAGCAGGCCGGCGCAGATTTAATGTTCCTTACGTTCTATCCCAATGTCGGTGGGAAAAGGATCACCCCCGTTAAAACTGCTAAGACCAAAAAGGCGAGGAGGTGATGACCATGACAACACCAAAAGGCGGATGCTTCGGAAAAATACTGGAGATTGATTTAAGTAAACAGACCTATAAAACCCGTGAAGTTCCCGATGAGATTTATCAGAAGGCCATCGGCGGAAACGGTCTGGGGGCATATTTTGCGACCACCGAGTACAAGGCCCATAAAGACCCCCTGGCCGAGGACGCTTTCATGTTTATCGGCCCGGGACCGCTCAACGGGACCTACTGCGTTTCCACACGCATGAGTATTGCCCATATGAGCCCCTATACAGGACTCATCTCCCACGCGGAGACGGGCGCCCATTTCGGCAACGAGATCAAATGGGCAGGCTGGGACGGCATCTACATCAAGGGGAGATCGAAAAAACCTGTGTGGCTCTCCATTGTGGACGACAAGGTGGAATTCAAGGATGCCGCAAAAGTATGGGGTAAAACCACGGAAGAGACCCATGAGATGATCATGAAGGAAATGAAGGATCCCTACGCCAGGACGGCCGTCATCGGCCCCGCCGGCGAGAACCAGGTTCCCTTTTCCTGCGTGATTGTGGAGCGCTTCCGCGCCGCCGCAAGAAGCGGCACCGGCATGCTCATGGGAAACAAGAAGCTCAAAGGCCTTGCCGTCAGGGGCACCAAAGCGGTGCCGGTGGCGGACAATGGGAAGTTCATGGAGATGGCCAATTACGCCAAGAAGCTCGCCGTGGAAAAAGAAGCCTGGCAGGGCATCAAGCGGTGGGGAACGGCGGGTCTTTTAGAGCAGAATAACTATTTTACCGGGTCCCTCATTACAAAGAACTACCAGACAACCTGGTATCCCGATATTGTAAAGATCGGCGGGGAAGAGGCGGGCAGGAAATTCTGGAAGCGGCACGTGGCCTGCAACCACTGCCCCGTTCACTGTCTGAAGCTGGGCGTCATTCGTGAGGGAAAATACAAGGGACTGATTGCCGAAGGTCCGGAATACGAGTCCGGCGGACTTCTGGGAAGCAACCTCGGCATGACGGATCTCAATACGGAACTTGCCATGATCGAGGCCTGCGACGCCTACGGGATTGATAACATCTCCACAGGCGGCGTCCTCGGATTCGCGACGGAGCTCGTAGAGAAAGGAATCCTCAAACCTGCCGACCTCGACGGTCTCAAACCGAAGTGGGGCGATGGGGAAACCTATATGGAACTTATCCGGAAGATCTGTTATAAAGAGGGCAAGGCGGGCAAGCTGCTTGCCAAGGGTGTGAAGAAAATGGCCGCGCAGATCGGCAAGGGCGCGGAAGCCTATGCCATGCAGGTGAAGGGCAAGGAACTGGCAGCCCATGACCCGCGGGGAGACAAGGCGAGAGCTTACAGCTACTGTCTGGGTTCCTGCGGCGGGGATCACCATGAAGGCGCCTCCACAAGAGCCCTCATCATCTTTGCGATGCTGAATTCCCTTTCTTTGTGTTCCTTCGCCAGCGGCCTTCTCTGGGGCGGCGAGAACGCGAAGATCACCGTCGGCATGCTGAATCCGCTCTGCGGCTGGAGCATGAAAGAAGACGATTACTGGACCACCGGAAAGCGGATCATGACCATGGAGCGGGTCTTCAACGTCAGGGAAGGCGTCAGCCGCAAGGATGACGGCCTGCCGAAGCGTTTCATGACGGAAAAGCTTCCTGCCGGTCCCAAGAAAGGGAACATATTCACTGCCGAAGATACGAAGAAGATGCAGGATGAATTTTACAGCTTCGTCGGCTGGGATGAAAAAGGAATCCCTTCGGAAGCAACACTGAAGGGTCTCGGCCTTGAATATCTCATCGATGATGTTGCGGCGGCCCGAAAAGAGTACAAGTCATAAATCAACAGACTCAAATGAGGGCGGGTGAAGATCACCCGCCCTTGATTTTCTGCGACATATTTAATAGAATTCCATATCAAACTTGGATAAAACTCATTTTTAGCAAGGTTCTATAATGCCTGCAACAAGGGCTTTGCTCTGCTCAGAACCTTTTAATCTTGGAAATTTGTAATTTATATTAATTAGGAGAATCATCTCCCATGGGATTTTCAAGAAGAGATGCCCTCCATGTGCTTGTCAGCGGCGCCATTTCCACGGTAATCTTTACGTTTTTCAAAGTCAGCGGCGCCAGGGCGCTCCCCCGTCCACCTGGCGCTCTCATCGAACCGGAATTTCTTAAATACTGCACGCGGTGTTACCAATGCATCGATGTATGCCCCGCTGACGCGCTCCATCCGGCCGGCATTTCCGGCGGGATTCCCAATATCGGGACGCCCGTGCTCGACTGGAAAAAGTGTATCTTCTGCATGGCGTGCACCAAGACGTGCCCGACAGGCGCCATTAAGAGGATCGGGACAGACGATGTCGATATCGGCAACGCCGTAATCAACCGCAACACCTGCCTCACCTGGTCGGGAGAGAGCAAATGCGATATCTGTTATAATGCCTGCCGGTATGACGCCATCAAACTGGAAAACGACCTCTATCCCGTTGTTCTGGAAGACATCTGTAACGGCTGCAACGCCTGTGAGAGGAGATGCCCCACGGATCCGAAATCCATCGTGGTCTATTACGACAAGATAAAAAGGTTTTTACCGCCTGAGCAACGCCTCACATTGCGCCGTGCGGAGGAAGAGGAGAGAAGCCACCGGGAAGAAGAATTCAAGACGTGGTTCGTAGAAAGAATCAAGAAACTGGGCAGACAATACGGTATTCTGAAGGAAGAGGAAGAGGAAGAGGAAAAGTCGTAACATGAAGAATTCACTGCCCGTACTGATCATTGGCGGCGGGGTTGCGGGCATCAGCGCCGCTCTCGATATTGCCGATGCGGGTCGAGCCGTTTTCCTGGTGGAAAACAGCCCTAACCTGGGCGGCCAGGTCGCGAAACTGGATAAACTCTATCCGACGGATCACTGCGCCTTCTGTCCTCTGTGGACGGACATCAAACGGTTGAAAGAACATCATCTGATCACCGTCCATACGAGCACGGAAGTCAAAGAGCTCAGAAGTATTGAAGGCCGCCTTCATGCGATGATTGTAAAGAATCCCCCCGCCATCGACGCAAGCCGATGCGTTTTCTGCGGGAAGTGTGAAAGAGAATGTTCCCAAAAGGCGATCCGGCCTGCAGGGGAGCATGTCTATCCCCCTGTCTGCCGCGTTGATCTTGATGTCTGTAATCATTGCGCCGCCTGCGTGACGATATGCCCGACGGCCGCTATCAATTTTCAGAGGGCGGTTGAAACAATAGAACTCAATATTGATCATGTCGTCTGGGCATCCGGTTTTAAAGAAGTTGATCTGACCCCCCTTAAGGAGTTCGGTTTCGGAACCCATCCGGATATCATGACATCCCTGGAATTCGAGGAATGGACGGCGGAAGCGGAAATCAACAAGGGTGACATTATAACAAAATTAAACCGGTCGGTCCCCCGCAATATTGCCTTCATTCAATGCGCCGGCGCCAGGGACGAAAGGATGCTTCCGTATTGTTCGGCGGTCTGCTGCATGCACGCCTTCAAGCAGGCGAAGTGGATAAAAAGGCGGAATCCGGCTATTCACTGTGTGATCTTTTATACCGATCTGCGTACTGTGGGGCGGGACTACTATGAATATTCCCGGGAGGAGATTGGCGGAAGCCCCATAAGGCTCATCAGGGGAAGACCTTCGCTGATCTATCCCCTCCCCGGAGGCGACGGGATCGCCGTAAAGTTTGAAAACACCGAGACTCAGAAACGGGATATCTGGAAGTTCGATATGGTGGTCTTGAACGGCAATCTCCGGTCTTCCCTGGAGTGGACGGACCAGGAAAAACTCGATTCGCCCGCGCTCACGGAAGAAGGATTCGTAAATCCGAAATCCGATGGCATGTCCCGTTTTTCCTGCGGGTTCAGTATGGAGCCGTCGGATGTGGCGGAATCGGCCGTCCAGGCAGCTTCTGTCGCTGCAGGAGTGCTTATCGCGAAAAGGGAAGGGTAGAAAATGTCAAAAGTCGCCGTTTTATTATGCCGGTGTTTCGGAGAAGTCGATGGCGTCATCGATCTCGATGCATTACGCAAGAAAACGGAGGAAGATGTTTCCGTCGCTTTTTCCTGTGTGGTTGATTCTCTGTGTCTGGAGGTAGACATTGAAAAGCCGCTCTCCCTGATCAGGGAGAGCGGCGCAGAAAAAGTGGTGATCGGGAGCTGTTCGTCCCTGGGAAAGGGTGATGCCGTCGTCGAAACATTGGTTCGGGAGGGGATCCATCGTTCCCGTATCGGTCTTGTAGACCTGAGGGAAGGATGCGCCTGGATTCACAGGGATGATCCGCAAGGCGCCACAGACAAGGCGTTGAATCTCATCCGGATGGAAATGGGCGCCCTGAGTTACAGGCATGGTTCCGATGACGTCACCATCAGGGTATGTCCGGAGGCCATGATTGTCGGGGCCGGTCCCGCGGGGCTCTCTGCCGCCTGCGCACTTTCGCGGTTGGGTTTCAAGGTGCACCTCCTGGAAAGGGGATCGGGCCCCGGAGGCATGCTCAATCTGATCTCCCATGTGTATCCGTCGGATGAAAAATCCGGGGATAAAATAAAAAAGTATTCAGAAATAGTAGAAAAGAACCCTCTCGTTTCTTTTTATTCAAAGGTGAAAATCCTGTCTGTCAAAGGGTTCGCCGGCGATTTCAAGGTGCATATCTCATCATCCGAGGGAGAAAAAAAGCTCCGGGTGGGTGCGGTGATTCTGGCGAGCGGCGCCAGGGTCTGGCTGCCCTACGGCCTCTATCGATACGGCAAGCTGAAGCACGTAATCACCCAGATGGAGATGGAAAGGCAGTTCCTCAGGGAGCCGGTTCCCATCAAAAAGGCCGTTTTTATTCAGTGTGTCGGCGCGAGGAATAAAGACCGGCCCTATTGTGCGACCATATGCTGCCCGTCGAGCCTGAAAAATGCCGCAAGGATCAAGGACGAAAATCCCGATGCCCGGGTGTTCATACTCCATCGCGATATCATGACGCCGGGAAGCGTCCTGGAAGCTTATTACAGAAAGGCCCTTGCGAAAGGGGTGCAGTTTATCCGCTTTGAAGAGACGAACCCTCCGGAAATCCTGGGGGATGAACACGTGGAGGGGGTGGAGGTTTTCGATGTCATCAATGGGAGGAAGAGGATGCTCGATTGCGATCTGGTCGTCCTCAGCACGCCTCTTGTTCCCAATGACGATAACGCAAAGCTCGCCGATATGCTGGGTGTAGAGCGGGACCGCTACGGTTTTTTCTCGGAAATCTATCCCCTGCATCCTCTGGAAACGCGGATGGACGGCGTGTTTATCTGCGGCTCCGCCAGATGGCCCGTATCGTCCGATCAGGCCATCATGCAGGGCGAAGGGGCCGCCGTTAAAGCTGCAGCCCTTTTGGGAAAAGATGCCGTTTCGGCGCTGTCTTTAAGCCGGGTTCCCGGGGAGAAATTCGGCCATGCCTCCGTCAATGCGGAGGCGTGCACCGGGTGCGGAAACTGTGCGGCCGTCTGTCCTTTTGAGGCCTGCCGCCTTCAGAAGATGGGCGGAAGATCCGTAAGCCGAGTGAACAAGATGCGGTGCAAAGCCTGCGGCAATTGCGTATCCGTCTGCCCCAACGGCGCCATCCAGTTGCCGGAGCATGATTACAGGGCTGTAGGGGCGATGATCAAAAAGGCGTTTGCCGAGGAGACGATCTCATGACCGGGCCAGGAAGATCGAACAACAGGCGCACAGAGGAACAGGCGACCCCCAGGATGCTTGTTTTCGCATGCAAATGGTGCGGCCTGATCGGCGCTGACGGGGCGGGAAAGAAGAGAATTCCGCTTCCCGCGTCATTCCGGGTGATACCCGTGGAGTGCGCCTCCCTGGTTGAACCGGACGCCGTCATCCGGGCCCTGGCGAGTGGAATCAGCGGGGTGGCCGTATTGGGCTGCCATCTGGGAGGATGCCGGTTCAATCACGCGAACCATGCGGCCATGAAGCGCCTGGAACTCCTTAAAACGCTTCTGGATGCCGTGGGAATCGGAGGGAAAAGGCTGCTGCTCGCCTTTGGCACAGCCCATGAGGATCATCAGTATGCCGAGGTGATCAATGCGTTCTTCGAAGAACTGAAGGCATTGCCTTCCACTGCCCCATGGATGTATTGAAATGTTTTAAACCTTTGGAAAATACGCTTTTTTGTCATCCCCGCGAAAGCGGGGATCCAGAAATGTTTGAAAATACTGGATTCCCGCCCCCGATCAGGTCGAGGGCAGGCTCTGCGCGGGAATGACACCAGAGCAAAAAGCGGGCGTTAAACGTATAGAGAAAAAACTAACAATGCTGCAAAAAGTAAAAGACATAGCCAGATCCATGCTGGCGGAAAAACAGGCCGATGGCGTTCTGGGGCTGATCAGGGGGCAGTGGGATATCATCCAGCCCCATGTCTTCGATAATCTCCGTCAGGTGGACAGCCTTGTCCTGGAGCCCAAGTGGCTCCTGGCGAAGATGGCCATGACCGTTTTGCGGTCTTCGCCGGAAGGCTTCAGGCTGGCAGTTATTGTTCGGGGTTGCGACGAAAGGGCCCTGACAGAACTGACGAAAAGGAATCAGATTGAAAAAGACCGGATTCTCACTATCGGGATTGCCTGCAGCGATGAACAGGCGTCCGTGTGTCTCTGCCGGCGGCCATACCCGGAAAAGCTGGATGCCGGGGAAGCCGTGGCCGGGATGGACCCCTTTCAGGATGAAACGACGCGGGAGCTGCTCGTCGGCGACGGCCCGGCGAGAATGGAAAAGTGGGCGCACCTTCTCAGGCGGTGCATCAAGTGTTACGGATGCCGGAATTCCTGCCCCATCTGCGTCTGCATTCCCTGCAAGTTAGAGGATGAGGTCTGGGTCGAAACAGGGGTGATCCCCGCCGAGATGATATCCTATCATCTGATCCGGGCGTTCCATCTGTCGGACACCTGCGTGGCCTGCGGGGCGTGCCAGGATGCCTGTCCTGTCCATATTCCGCTTGTCGCCCTGCAGCTTTCCATGCGGGAAGCGCTCCGTCAGGTCTATGGATATGAGGCGGGACTGGACCCTGAAAAACGGTCTCCAATCCTTTACGATTTGTTCAAAGAGCCGGCAGCGGGGCAGGTCCTGCCGGATTGGGTTAACACCTTGGGAAAACGTGATGAATCCTGAGTTTATCAAAACCATTTGCCCCTATTGCGGGACCGGCTGCGGCCTGATCCTGAAGGTCGAAAAAGAAAAGGTCGCCGGGATCTACCCGGACAGGGAGCACCCTGTCAGTCAAGGAACCCTCTGTATCAAGGGTTGGTTTGCTCACGAATTCGTCCACCACCCCGACCGGTTGAGAACGCCGCTCGTCAGAAAAGGAGACCGGTTTGAGGCGATCTCGTGGGATGAGGCTATCCTTCTGGCCGCTGAAAAGCTGGAAGCAACGGCCGAAACATACGGGGAGGATGCCATCGGCGGCTTGTGTTCCGCCAAGTGCACCAACGAGGAGAATTACCTGTTCCAGAAGCTGATCCGGATGGCCTTCGGAACTAACAATGTCGATCACTGCGCTCGATTATGCCATGCGCCCACGGCGGCAGGCATGGCCCAGACCACGGGCAGCGGGGCGATGACAAATTCCATCTCCGACCTGGCCGGGGCCGAATGCATCTTAATCATTGGGTCCAACGCGGCGGAGAGCCATCCCATCATCATGGGTGAAATCTATAAGGCGGTGGATAAGGGCGCAACGGTGATCGTTATCGATCCCCGGAAGACCGCAGTTGCGCAGAATGCATCCATGCACCTTCCCATCAATCCGGGGACGGACATCCCGCTGCTCGTCGGCATGATGCGGCATATCCTTGATGCGGGCCTGCACAATGCGGCATTCATCCAGGAACGGATGGAAGGATTTGAGGGTCTCAGGAATTTCCTCCAGTCCTGGCCGGTGGAACGGGCTGCCGAAGAATGCGGGATCGATGAGGGGCGGATCAGAAACGTCGCGGAGATCTATGCGAAAGCGAAAGACGCCGCCATCGTGTACTGCATGGGGATTACCCAGCACGCCTGCGGGACGGCGAACGTCCATGCCGTCTGCGATCTGGCCATGCTGTGCGGCAAAATCGGCAGGGAGTTTTCCGGCGTCTATCCCCTCCGGGGACAGAACAACGTCCAGGGTTCCTGCGATATGGGCGGTCTGCCGAACGTCTATCCGGGATACCAGAGCGTCGCAGATCCGTCGATTCAGGAAAAATTTCAGATGGCCTGGGGAAGGGAACTCTCCGCCAGGCCGGGACTGACCGTGACGGAGATGATCGCATCCGCCGGAAAGGATATCCGGGCCCTCTACATCATGGCGGAAAACCCCGCCCTGAGCGATCCGGATGTCAACCATGTCCTGGAATCGCTCGCCAAACTGGATTTTCTCATCGTCCAGGACATCTTCCTCACGGAGACGGCGAAATTCGCCCATCTGGTTCTGCCGGCGACCTGTTTTGCCGAGAAGACGGGAACGTACACGAATACGGAGCGCCGGTTCCAGCTTTTGAGGCAGGCGGTTGAGCCTCCCGGCGAGGCAAAGGGGGACTTTGAAATTATCTGTCTTCTGGCCAACGCTCTGGGGCTGGATTTCCCGTACAGCCATCCCGGCGAGGTCATGGATGAAATCGCGTCGCTCGTGCCCGCTTACGGCGGCGTTCGCTTTGACCGGCTGGAGCGGGCGGGTCTGCAATGGCCGTGTCCGGATGCCCATCATCCGGGAACACGGTTTCTCCATGAACATAAATTTACCCGCGGAAAGGGTTTGTTTGTCGTGCCGCAGTACACGCCGCCCTTTGAAAAGCCGGACGGAGAGTATCCGCATTACCTCAATACGGGAAGGATGTTTGCCCATTACCACACCGGGACGATGACGCGCCGCTCCCCCTTTCTCAACAGGGAACTGGAAGGGGCGTATGCGGAGATCCATCCGGAAGACGCACAGAGGGCCGGCATTAGGGAAGGCGACAGGATCAGACTCACCAGCCGGCGAGGCAGCATTGTCACCGCCGCCAGAATTTCACAACGGGTTCTCAGGGGTTCTATCTTTGCGCCCTTCCATTTTGCGGAGGCAAGGGCCAATATCCTGACGAACCCCGTTTTGGACCCGGTCTCAAAAATACCGGAATTCAAGGTGTGTGCTGTAAAGATGGAAAAGGAGCCTCATGAAGACGAGGAATGATAAGATTGCCGAGGCGAAGCGTCTGTCCGGCGCGGACGGCTGCGTTGAGTGCGGACGGTGCGTCGCCGCCTGCCCCATGGCGGAGATGTATGCGAACTTTTCCATCGAAATGTCGCCCCGGGGCATCATCAAAAAGACCCTGATCGGCGACCCCGTCGTTGAGGATCAAAACATCTGGTATTGCACGGAATGTAATGCCGGCACCGATACGTGTCCCCAGGGTGTCAGTTGCCGGGACCTGATCCGGAAGCTTCGGGAAGCGGCCGTCAGTGAGAACCTTCTGGAAAACGCGAAGACATGTAAGTGCTGCGGAAGGATGTTTGTGGCCATTCCCGTGGAGAATTTCGTATACGGCAGGTTAAAGGATGAACCCCCGAATGTCTTCGGGATGCTCGATATCTGCCCGCCATGCCGGCGGGAGATGTACTTACAGAGAAACGCGTAAACGAGAGAACAGGGAACCATGCAGGAACCGGTGAACGAACAGGATTTTTCTCTCAAGCTCGACGACCTGAGACCCCGGGCGCCGGAGAAAAAGACACTGTCCGGCTATTTTATGCCGCCGCGCCATTCCTTTATCCTTTTTGATCCGGAAAAGTGCACGGGATGCGGCGCCTGCGAGATGATCTGCTCCACAAGGAATACGGAAAAGGTGGCCCCCGCATCGGCCAGCGTGAAGGTTGTCACGGACGAGACGCAGGGGAAGACCTTTGCCATCCTCTGCCAGCACTGCCGCAAACCTCTCTGCCTCGAAGCCTGTCCCACGAGGGCCATTGAAAAGGGAAAGGACGGTATCGTCCGTATCGACAGGCTCTTCTGCACGGACTGCGGTCTGTGCACCATGGCGTGCCCGGCAGCGGCACCTCTCAAGGACCCGAAAACCCAGGCAATACACAAATGCGACCTCTGCGAGGGAGATCCCCTGTGCGTCAAACACTGTCCGGAAAACGCCCTGACCTTCACGCGAGGAAAAGCATTCCGCTGGATCAAGGGACTGCGCTGGAGTGTGCAACTGATTTCCTTTCTGCTTTTGGTCATGGTTTTTGTCGGCACGTTCTGCTACTTCAAAGCGGGTGAGGTGACCCTTGCCTGCCCCACGGGAACCCTGCAAAACATCGCTTCATCGGGGGCTATCCTGTTGATCGGAGGGATTACATCGGCCCTTGCTCTTCTCATTCTGACCATCCTGGCCGGGAGGTTGTTCTGTGGGTGGGTCTGCCCGTTCGGATTTGTCCTCGACCTGGTGGATAAGATCACTCCGAAGAAACTCGGCTGGCCTGCTTTTCTCAAGAGCCGGATGACGAAATACGGCGTATTGGCCGGTGCCGTTGGGGGGAGTTACGCCCTGGGATTTCAGGCTTTCTGCACCATCTGCCCCATCGGGACCCTCTGCCGATCTTACGGTGTGCAATCCTTTTTCAAGAGCGCCGAGCTGGCCATCGTTCCTGCCCTGGCGAGCCTTGAGATTGCCCAGAGGCGTTCGTGGTGCCGGTATTTCTGCCCTGTCGGCGCCCTGCTCGGTCTTACCGCCACCCTGCGCCTCATCAAAATCGTCATTGGGGCGAAGAAATGCAAGAAATTCTCCTGCATTCAGTGTGCGGAGGTCTGTCCCGTGGGCATTATAGAAGCGGATCAGCTGCGGGAGGGGATATCGCCGAAGATCCCCATGACGGAGTGTATCATGTGCATGAGATGCATTGACCGCTGTCCCTACGATGCGGCAAAGATTCGCTTCCGATGGCAGCAGGCGGCGCCGGGAGAAGAAAAAACATGAATCATTTCCAGACGTTTTACAACATGAAAACCGGGGTGGTCGATCTGTCCGCCCGGACGGCGGAGGTCACCCCCCTGGATCGGGAGCGCCTGCCCACATGTTTCGGCGGGGCGGTCGTAAACCGGACCCTCCTTAAGGAATACGGCGACGCGCTGGTCTTCGGAACGGGAGCTTTGACGGGGAGTTTCGCTCCCGCTTCGTCCCTCCTGGTTGCAACATTCAAATCCCCGCTCTTCGATCATGTGTGTCATGTCCCTTTCATGCTGAGAACGGGGCCGGACATGAAATTTTCAGGTCTGGATTTTCTGGTGATAAAAGGGGCCGCGCCCGAGCTTTCCGTGCTGTATGTAAATCAGGGAATTGTCAACGTTATTCCTTCGGAGCATCTTCGGCATCTTTCCGTTTCCGATGCGGTCACCGCATTGAAAAGGGAATCTCTGCCTGTCAGGTCTGCGATTCTGACGGGCACCGCTGCGGATCGGAAAATCCCGCACGCCGCCGCTTCTGTCGGTGTGACAGGCAGCCTCGACAAGGCAGGCCTCGCCTCCCGGATGGCTGCGAAAAATCTCAAGGGGATCGTGTTCGCCGGGATGGGCGGCCTCCCTTTCAGGAAGGATCACCCGGATATTGGAAAGGCGCTCATACAAAGGATTTCCTCCGGGAAACATGGCAAAACAGGGGGATTTGTTTCCGTACTGAAGGGCCTGGACGGGGGGAAAGAGGCATCAAAACCCCTCAGGGGACTCACCATAAAGAATATGGCCTGTTATCACTGTCCCTCGCCGTGCATGTCATACGTCAAATTTGCCCGGCACGAACCGTCGCTTCTGCTGCTCGATCATGAAGGATGGATAGCATTGTCCCGGAAAGTGGGAGAGCATGTCTTCCCGGTGTATCGGAGTTGCCTGCAGGGCGGTCTTGATCCCGCGGGGGTTGCGCAGAGAATGCCGGAAGGCGGTGGTATCACGGAATGGCTTCTTGATCCGGAGAAGATGCTGCCGGAAGCCGGAAAAGATCGGATATCGATGGCACCTCCCGAAGCGTCGGATGTTGCCGTCAAACATCATGCCCTTTTCGGCGGAGGAATCCCTCCCATCCTGCCCGGTGATCTGTGGGAAAAAAGGGTCGGCCTTGCCATGATCCTGGGGGTCTGCCCCCTGTTTCTCCTCCGGTTCCCGGAGATTACGGATATGGATCTCCTCCGATTTATCTCCCAGGATGAAGTTGCTTTATCAACCCTGGAGGAAAATCTCACGTCATTGATCAACGCCGTTGCCGCTAACGGATAACCTTCGGCCTCCCTGTCATTTCCATCTTAACAATACATCAAAGTATTTGAAGGCATTTAAGAAAGTGTGTATATTTCCAAAACAATCCCATGAGCAAAAATGCAAGGGATTTATACTCAGAAGTTCATATGAATGGAGACAAATCATGCTCTACAGTAAACCCGTAACGGACATCATCCGTCAGCGCTTCTCCTGCCGGAAATATTTAGAAAAACCGATCGCGGAAGATCAGCGTCAACGACTCTCAGCGTTCATGTCCGCAGTCGGGAGAGGCCCGTTTGGCGCACCAGTGCGTTTTGAACTTGTCGCCGCGACGGAACAGGATCGAAACTCCCTGAAAGGACTGGGGACATATGGAGTTATCAGGGGCGCGGCAGGCTTTATTGTGGGAGCCGTGGGACATTCTGAAAAAAACCTGGAAGACTATGGCTATGTGATGGAGAAGATCATCCTGTGCACGACGGACATTGGCCTGGGAACCTGCTGGTTGGGAGGAACGTTCAGCAAAAGCGGCTTTGCAAAAAAGATTTCTGCCGCGGAAGGAGAACTGGCGCCGGCAGTGACGTCCGTCGGGTATATCGCGCAGAGGGGCGGGTTCGAAGGCAGGATGCGCCGGTTCGTGGATGCAGACAATCGCATGCCCTGGGAGAACCTGTTCTTCAGGGAGAAATTTGGGACCCCCCTTTCCCCCGATGAGGCCGGAGCGTATAGCGTCCCGCTTGAAATGGTGCGCATAGGCCCTTCCGCTTCAAACAAGCAGCCGTGGCGAATTGTCAGAGAGGGGAATGCCTGGCATTTCTACATACAGAGAACGAAGGGATACGGCAACAGCTTCACCTTCAGACTCCTCGGATTGGCGGATCTGCAGCGCGTGGATATGGGCATCGCCATGAGTCACTTCGAACTGACAGCCGGCGAGCTTGGCCTGAAAGGCACATGGGCCGTCAGGGAGCCGGGTATCGCAAAACCGGACAACCTCACCGAATACACCGCAAGCTGGGAGAGCTTAAAATAGGTACAGCAGTGGCGTGGCCCTGTTGTTACAAAGCCATCCTCCCTTTGTGGGAAGGATTGAGGAACGGAATAAATCGTGTTGAAAAGTGCTTCCCCTGTTTTCGGCCTTGGCCAATGCGCCCTCGATTATATCGGGATAATAGAGGCCTATCCGCCGCCCGATGTAAAATGCGAATTTGCGAATATGGCGATTCAGGGAGGGGGCGTCGTGGCAACGGCCCTCGTCGCCTTGAGCCGATGGCGGCTGCCCTGCTACATGGCCGGCATTGTGGGAGATGATTTCTTCGGCGCGACGATTGCGGATTCCCTTCGAAAAGAGGGTATTGACACGGGCGGCCTTATCGTAAGAAACGGCGCGTCTTCCCAGTTTGCCTTCATCGCCAGTGAGCCCGGCATAGGCCGAAGAACGATCTTCTGGCAGAGACCGACAGGGATGCCGTTACAGCCTGATGAACTGGATATGGCGGTGCTCGGAAGAAGCAGGGCCCTCCACACGGACGGGCTCTTCACAGAGGCCTCTCTCTTCGCCTGTCGCACGGCCAAAAAGGCCGGTATTCCGATCGTCGTTGATGCGGGAACGCTCCGGGAAGGCATACTGGACATTGTCCCCTTAAGTGATTGCTTTATCGCCTCGGAAACTTTTTCTCAGGCAATGGCGGGAGACCACCTGGAGACCTGCCGCATCCTGTCGGGAATGGGGGCCCGTTTTGTCGGTGTCACCCTGGGAGAAAAAGGATATATTGCCCTGGTCGATGGCCGGATTATTGAAAAGCCAGCGTATCCGGTAACGGCAATCGATACCACGGGGTGCGGAGATGTATTCCACGCCGGTGTCACCTATGGCATCGCGAACGGGTGGGACGCGGAAAAGTGTCTCGACCTCGGCGCCTGGGCTGCGGCCCTAGTCAGTACGCAGATGGGAGGGCGAAAAGGAATTCCCGCCTGGGATGAATTGAAAAGCAGGGGATATTGATATTCCCGCCCCCCCATGTCATTCCCGCGTAAGCGGGAATCCAGTCCTCCACTTTGTCATTTCGAAAGAACGAAGTGACTGAGAAATCTTCCCTTGCCTGTCATCCCGGACTTGATCCGGCATCCAGTCCTTAGAATCACGAAAAACCCCTTGACTGATTCCACATACAGGTATATTTTTGCTGCAATTTCAAGCGGATATTGAGGACAATATTGTAATACCCTTTTAACTCATCAACTAAGAGGGACAAATGAGCTGATTTCATGAAACCCCGTTACTCAAAAGAGAGCGGGGTTTTTTATGCTCAAGCCAGACCTCTCAGATCGCTATGGTTTTTGTTCAATAAGGAAAATGGCGAGATGCAGTTGACGCCTTACCATGCCAAGTATTTTGCATACGAACTTACAAAGCGATGTTCGTCAAACAGCCTCGAAAAATTGGCAGCATCTCTATCGGACGCCCAGGTTGACCTCAACCCCCATCAGGTGGAAGCCGCCTTGTTCGCCTTCCGGTCGCCGCTCTCAAAAGGGGCGATCCTTGCCGATGAAGTCGGCCTGGGTAAAACGATTGAAGCCGGCATCCTTCTTTCTTAAAAATGGGCCGAACGGAAACGAAAGCTTCTCATCATCGTGCCGTCCAGCCTTCGCAAGCAATGGAATCAGGAACTGCTCGACAAATTCTTTCTCCCATCTCTTATTCTGGAGACAAAATCTTTCAACCTGGAAATAAAGAAGGGCAATCTCAATCCTTTCAAGCAGAATGAGATCGTCATCTGCTCCTACCATTTCGCCAGCAGCAAAGATTCATATATCAGGATGATAGACTGGGATCTGATTGTCATCGATGAAGCCCATCATCTCAGGAACGTCTATAAACCGACCAACAAGATTGCCAATACCATCAAGGAGGCCGTTGCGCCGGCGCCGAAGATCTTGCTGACGGCCACACCGCTTCAAAACACACTCCTTGAGTTATACGGCCTGGTCAGCGTCATAGACGATTATGCCTTCGGAGACTTGAAGAGCTTCAAGAGCCGCTTTTCGCGACTGAGCGGCGAGGGCAACTTCGATGACCTCAAGGAGCGACTCCGGCCGGTATGCCAGCGGACGCTGCGGCGGCAGGTCCTCGAATACATTAAATATACGAACCGCATACCGATCACCCAGGAGTTCTATCCCTCGGAAAACGAGCAAAGACTCTACAACCTTGTGTCCGACTACCTTCAAAGCCCCAATCTTTATGCGCTGCCGGCCAGTCAAAGGCAGTTGATGACGCTCATTCTCAGAAAGCTGCTTGCCTCATCCACCTATGCGATTTCGGCAACACTGGAAGCGCTTGCCAAACGATTGGAGGCAATCATCAATCATCATACCCAGCCGCTTGCCATTCTTGAGGAAGCCGTCTCCGGGAATGTCGAAACTTTTGAAGAGGTCAAGGATGAATGGGCCGAAGAGAATGGAGATGCGCCTCCGGAGGAAAACGAATATACGTCCGAAGACCTGAAGTTAATGAGGAGCGAAATCGACGCCTTGCATGACTTTCACGCGCTTGCCAAATCCATTCAAAAAAATTCAAAAGGGGAAGTCTTGCTCACAGCCCTTCAGAGGGGATTTGCCCAGGCGCAGGAGACAGGGGCCAACAAAAAGGCGGTGATCTTTACCGAGTCAACACGCACGCAGGAATACCTGAAGAGAATCCTCGATAACACGGAGCATAGAGGCAAGGTCGTTCTGTTTAACGGTTCCAACAGTGACCCTGAATCACGAGAAATCTACAAGAAATGGCTTGCCAAGCATGAAGGCACCGACAGGGTAACGGGTTCCAGAACGGCCGATATGCGGGCGGCGCTTGTGGACTGCTTCAGAGATGAGGCGGAAATCCTCATTGCCACAGAAGCAGGTGCGGAAGGAATCAACCTGCAGTTCTGTTCCCTCGTGGTGAATTACGACCTGCCCTGGAATCCCCAGAGGATCGAACAAAGAATCGGAAGATGCCACCGCTACGGTCAGAAGCATGACGTCGTGGTTGTAAACTTCCTGAACAAAAAGAATGCCGCGGATCAACGTGTTTACCAGCTCCTCTCGGAGAAATTCAGGCTCTTTGAGGGAGTATTCGGGGCCAGTGACGAAGTGCTTGGAAGTATCGAATCCGGCGTGGATTTCGAGCGGCGCATCGCTCAGATATACCAGAGTTGCCGCACGGAGGAGGAGATTCAGAGCGCCTTTGATGCTCTCCAGAAGGAAATGGAGCCCCAGATCGACGAAACCATAAACATCACCAGACAGAGGCTCCTTGAAAACTTTGACGAAGAGGTGCACGAAAAGCTCCGGGTAAATCTCCGGGAAAGCAGGAAGTATCTCTCCCGCTACGAAAACTGGCTGTGGGAACTGACACGATATTATCTTGCTTCCTATGCGGATTTTGCATCGGATGACCACTCCTTCATGCTCCGCAAGAACCCCTTTCCCCAGGAAAAAATCCATCCGGGACCATACCGGACAGGCAAAAATATCGAAGATGCCAATACGTACAGGGTCGGCCATCCTCTGGCCCGGCGGATCATCGGGACGTGCAAAGCCCCCTCTTTGCTCCCGCAGGAATTGACCTTTCATTACTCGATAACCCCGAAGAAAATAACCATTGTAGAACCTCTCGTGAATAAAATGGGCTGGCTTTCCGTCGTCAATCTCACGATCAATTCATTTGAAACGGAGGATCATCTTCTGTTTTGCGGCCTCTGTGATGACGGCACGGAACTCGATGACGAAATGTGCCGGAGAATGTTTTCACTGTCAGCAACCGTAAATCCGGTTGAATCCTTGAAAGATGATCAAGCCATGTCGCGACTTCGTGAATTTGCTGACCGGCGTGAAATGGAGATTCTGCAAGAGAATATGGAACGCAATTCAGGATTCTTCGATACGGAAATGGGGAAGCTTGAAAGATGGGCGGAGGATCTGAAGAGCAGCCTTGAAATCGAACTGAAAGAACTGGACAAGGAGATCAAATTCCGCAAGACCGAGGCAAAGAAGATCCCCAACCTGGAAGAAAAGATTAACGCCCAGCGTCAAATCAAGGAACTGGAAAAAAAGCGCAACACCCTCCGCATGAACCTCTATCAGGCCCAGGACGAGGTGGACGTCAGGAAAGAAAAACTCATCGAAGACATAGAAGCCCGCTTGCAGCAAAAGCTCGAAAGAAGAGAATTGTTTCTTGTTCGATGGAAAATTATTTGAAAGGTTTTCAAATTACTTGATTCATGCTTGACATATGTTTTGGCAAATACTATATGGAATATGCGAAGCATATATAATACAAGGAGAAAATAAGAGGAAATATATGCAAGAATATGCGCAAATTCCATTACAGAAGAACTGGCGTCTCGATGAGGAAACCATCTTTATGTTGGGACAGAGCGAATCCATTGTCCAAGCTATCTCCTCCGCCCCGATCAAACCGGAATACAGAAAACAATTGCTCGTCGTGTCTTTGCGCAAAGGCGCCAGGGCGACAACGGCCATTGAGGGAAACACACTGTCCGAAGCGGAGGTGGCCCGCATCGACGAGGGGGAAAAACTTCCGCCCAGCAAAGAGTATCTTCAAATAGAGGTCAAGAATGTCATCTACGCCCTTAATCAGATCCGTACCGAGGTCATTGCAGAAGACAAAGCCTTTGTCTTGTTTCCGGAACTGATTGAAAAGTTCAACTATTTCATTGGTAAGGACCTGGGGGATCACTTTCAGGGCATGCCCGGCAAGTTCAGGGCATCCGGACACAATGTTGTTGTGGGGACCTATCGGCCGCCGCCGGGCGAAGATGTTGCCACCTTGATGCTCCGGTTCTGTGAATGGATGAAGGAGACGTTCCGCTATGAAGATGGGCAGCAGTCGTTTTCCGAACAGGTCCTGCAAGCGATCGTCGCCCATGCGTACATCGCCATGATTCATCCCTTCGGGGACGGAAACGGGCGGACGGCCCGCCTGATCGAATTCTATATCCTGCTGCGGGCGGGCTTGCCGGACATCGCCTCTCACATCCTGTCGAATCATTACAACGATACCCGGCAGGAATATTACCGCCGGCTCGACTTTTGTGTACGGGAAAGAGACCTGTCCGGTTTCATCAGGTATGCCGTTCTCGGATTCCGGGACGGATTAAAGGGCGTTCTGGATATCGTGCAGATGAATCTTCTGGAAATGTCGTGGCACAAGTTCATCTACGACGTTCTCGACAGCAAAAAGGCAACGGGCAAAACGCGCGCCATTGTCAAGCGTCGGAGAACGCTTGCCCTTCAGTTCCCCGTGGACAAATGGCATACGCCCGACGATCTGGTCGTCAGTTCCGGCATCCTGGCAAAGGAATACGCGCGGCTGTCCTCAACAACCCTCATGAGGGATCTGGCGGAACTGGAAAGACTTGATTTGATCGTCAGGGATAAGGACAAATACAAGGGGAACATCGAAATCATGCATGGGTACATGCCGATGCGGAAGGCAAAATAACGGAAGGCTTTTCTACGTCACTTGAAAACGGAAATAAATGATATTTGTTTTGAAATCAACATGTTGTTGGTTCATTTATGACGCCCCCAGGGTATCGTTACGAAGGCAAATAAATGCGATTTGCTGAATCTGAAAATGTCGAGCTAAAGAAATCAACCTCCGAGCTGAAAGAGGGGATAATCTCTCTGGTGGCAATGCTGAACAAGCACCACCGAGGCGAACTTTGGTTTGGGGTGAGGAACGATGGCAGAGTGGTCGGTCAAAGCGTATCGGAAAAGAGCCTGCGGGAAGTATCCAGGGCTATTTCTGATAATGTTGAGCCCAAAGTCTACCCGACTATCGAACAGGCATCAGTTGACGGGAAGCAGTGTATCCGGGTCTTGGTAGAAGGAAAAGACTCCCCCTACTTCGCTTATGGCAGGGTCTATATCAGGATCGGCGATGAAGACCGGCAATTGAGCGCCAAAGAAATGGAGAACCTGATACTGCAAAAGAACCGCGACCGTCTCCGCTGGGATATGGAACTCTGCGAACGGGCGACCTTTGATGATATCAGCAGTACCAAACTGAAAACTTTCTTGAAGACCTGCGGACTCAAGTACGACACTATTCCCAACTCTCTCGACAAACTGAAGCTGATCAAGGATGGCAAACTACTGAACGCTGCCATCCTTTGCTTTGCCCGAAAACCGGAAAAGTTCTTTTCCAACGCCAAGCTGCGATGTGCGGTCTTCGGCACTAACGACACCACAGTCACTCTGGACATGAAAGACTTTACCGGCGACGTGTTCACCCTTATCCAAAAGGCGGAAGAGTACATTCTGGAGCATATGAATATCGGCATGCGGCTTGAGGGACTGCGGAGGGTTGATGTTCCTGAGATCGATCGGGAAGCTTTTCGTGAAGCGATTATCAATGCTTTCTGTCACCGGGATTACCGGGAATACGACTCGGTCAATATCGCCATCTTCAAGGATCGGATGGAAATCAGGAGTCCGGGCCTGCTCCATGGTGGGTTGACTATTGATACCATCAGGAAAAAGATGGTTTCTGCACGGCGCAATGAACTACTGGCTGAGCTGTTTCATCGAGTCCACTTCATCGAAAAGTGGGGCCGCGGCGTCAGGATGATCCTGGAGCGTGAGCCTACGACCGAGTTCGAGGAGGTTGGAACGCTTTTTATTGCTACGTTTATCAGGAAACCGGCTAAACAGGTCATCTCCGAAAAGAACGGAGGCACTACCCAGAAAACTACCCAGAAAACTACCCAGAAAATTTTGGAACTTATTGCAGCCAATCCGTCAATAAGTCGTAAGGAACTAGCTGCACAGATCGGAATTACAGCAGATGGGATCAAATACCACTTAACCGCCATGCAAAAGAAGCGGCTATTAAAGCACATTGGTCCAGATAAAGGCGGGCACTGGGAGGTTACTCAATAAAAAGGCCCTCACTGACCCGATGGCTTCGCCATTCACTTCCGGATAACCGGATTCGTTGTATTCCGATGAAGCGACTTGAAGATGTCAAGCATTTTTTATGTTCAATAACAGTTGCTTGTAGAGGAGAGTTCGGAAAAAAGTTCGGAGATAAATTCGGAGAAAAGCATCATTGCATATGAGTCACTCTCTACTTTCTTGATAGACACGAATCTGGCAAACTTAAGATGTGGGTAGTATTGCCAAGAAAACTACCCAGAAGATCATGAGATTGATTGCTGAGAATTCCGGCATTAATAGAAAAGAACTTGCTGACCAAACTGGAATGGGCACGGATATAGCTAAATATCATCTTGATAAAATGCGTAAGCAAAGCCTGATCCGTCGCATCGGTCCGGACAGGGGCGGCCACTGGGAGGTAATTCATTGAAATGAGACCACCTTGGGACGTTTGGGACATAAAGAAGCTTAAAGTATTTTTCTCCACCCCTAAATTGAACCATCTTAAATCATCCGCCCCATTCTGAAAACATCGGAGCCACTACCGCTCTGTCATGTCGGGCATACCTGTCATTTCGACTGTAGAGAGAAATCTTATTCCCCCTCTCTGTCATCCCGGACTTGATCCGGGATCTATTCCTTAGAATCACGAAAAATAACTTGACGGATTTTATCTTTAGATATATTTTCTCTTAAATTTCAAGAGGATATTGAGGCAAATATTTCTAACCCTTTTTGTATCGTCTTTTAAGAGAGCCACATGGACTGATTTCTCGCAACCCCGTTACTCATTTCACAACAGAGAACGGGGTTTGCATTTGAATAGCATAGAAAGAATGATTCATGGCTGATAAGCGATCCATCGAAGAAGGTCAAATACTGATTGGTCCGCTGTTCAATGAACCTATGCGCGTGGAAAATGTGCGAGAGGGCGGCGACGGCATATGGACAGTTGGACTCGTGGGGATCAAATCGGAAAAGTTCCGCAAGGTCAGTCTTACAGCACAAGACCTTGAGCTGGTCAGCATCCTTGATACGGGATATACTTATGATAGCGACAGCCGTCTTCACCGTCTTGGCCTTCAGGCTTACGCTCTCGGTATCGCCTACGAATTCGATCCATACTTCGGCCTCTCCATATCCCGCGTCGATCCTTTGCCGCACCAGCTTGAAGCCGTTTATGATTATCTCCTGAAGGTTGCCCGCGTTCGGTTTCTTTTGGCTGACGATGCGGGAGCGGGTAAGACAATCATGGCCGGTCTTCTCATCCGGGAGCTTCAGCTCCGGGGTCTCGTCGAAAGAATTCTTATTGTCTGTCCAGCAAATCTTTCTTTTCAGTGGCAGCGGGAACTAAAAGAAAAATTCGATGAAAAGTTCATTGTCCTCAAGGGTGGCGACATTCGTGATCAGTTCGGCGTCAATCAGTGGCTTGAGCACAAAAAAATTATCACGTCGCTCGATCTGGCCAAGCGGGACGAAATCCTTGCCGGCCTTCGGCAGGTTCAGTGGGACCTGGTCATCGTGGACGAAGCCCACCGGATGTCCTGGACACCACCCTCCCGGAAAACGGCCCGCTACGCCCTCGGCGAACTATTGCGGGATGCCTCCGATCATATCCTCCTCCTGACGGCGACGCCGCACAAAGGCGACCCGGAAAATTTCAGTCTCTTTCTTCAGCTTCTCGATGCCGACGCTTACGCTGACGTGCAATCCATCAGCCAGGCCATGGAGCGCCGACGTGCCCCTTTTTATCTGCGGCGCACAAAAGAGGCCATGGTGTATTTCCCGGAACGTATGCAGGATGGGACATGGGCTGCACACAAGATCTTTACCAAGCGCATTACTCACTCCGTGGACTTCCAGATGGATGGACCGGAGTTCGACCTTTACAGGGAAATCACAAACTTCGTGAAACGCCAAAGCGCCAAAGCAGCCGCCCAGGGCGATGATCCCAGGGCAAGAGCCATCGGCTTCCTCATGGCTCTCTACCAGCGCAGGCTGGCCTCCAGTACTTATGCCATGCGACGCAGCCTGGAGAACCGCGCCCGGCGATTGGAGGAAGGACTTAAGAGAGCCCAGGAGTTATCCAGAATTGCGCCCCCTGACCTTCCCGACCTCGATGAACTGGAAGAAATGGAAGATGTTGAACGGGAACGCCTCGAAGAAATGCTGGAGGCTATCACCCTCGCGAGCAACGCCACACAGGTCAGGGAAGAAATCGAAGAACTGCGACAATTAACGAAGCAGGCACAGGAAGTCGAGGAGTCAGTCGCCGAGGAGAAGCTGGCAAAGCTGCAGGAGCTGTTGCATCAGGAGGGCTTTTTCGATCAGCCTGACAAGCGGCTCCTGATCTTCACGGAGTTCAAAGATACGCTCAATTACCTCGTCGAGAAATTCAAGGCCTGGGGCTTCAAGGTCGGCTACATTCACGGGAGCATGAAACCCGGCTCAAGGGATGATCCCGGAACACGGCTCTACACAGAGCAGCAATTCTGGGAAGGCGATATTCAGATTCTTGTCGCGACTGAAGCGGCAGGCGAGGGAATCAACCTCCAGGTGTGTAACGTCCTCTTCAACTATGATATCCCCTGGAATCCCAATCGCCTCGAACAGCGCATGGGCCGCATCCACCGCTACGGCCAGCGCAAGGATTGTCTGATCTTCAACTTTGTTGCGACAAACACCATCGAGGGCCGGGTGCTTCAACGCCTCCAGGAAAAGCTTCAGGAGATCCGGGATGCCCTCGACGATGATGCGGTTTTCAACGTCGTGGGCGAGATACTTCCCTCGGCACATGTCGAGAGAATACTCAGGGATTATTACGCCGGAAAGCTTGGGGATGCCGATCTTGAAGACCGCCTCCTGGAGAATGTTGACGAGCGACGATTTAGGGCTATCTGTCAGAACGCATTGGAAGGGCTTGCCACAAAGAAGCTCAATCTGGAGATGCTCGTCGAAAGGCGTGCGCAAGCGCAGGAGCGTCGCGTCGTGCCCGAGACCATTGCCCGGTTTATCTTACAGGCATCCGAGTACGTTCCATGGAAAATTAAACCCATTGAAAATATCTTACATACCTTCGAACCGGGGCGCACGCCGGCGTTGCTCCGCCATTTCGAACAGCAGCCGGACTGGCGGCTTTCTGCCCTTGCTTCAAGGTATCCACGATGCTCGACAGATCGAGACACGGCGGAGAAGAACCATTTGGAGTGGGTGACACCCGGCCATCCTCTCTTTGAAGCCATCCGCCGTCATACTCATGAAAAGGCGGTTGAATTGTTTACAAAGGGAGCCTCTTTCTATTCCCTTCAGCACGAGACGTCCGCGCGAATGGACTTTTTCCGGGCTCGTGTCGTGGACGGGCTTGGTCACGTCATCCATGAAAGGCTTTTCGCCGTTGAAATTACGGAAAACGGAGAGCCCTTCCTTCGAGAGCCGGGGATGCTTGGAAATTTCACGCCTACTCAGCCACCGGAGACGCTTCCGCCTGTCGTCTTTGCACCGGAACCGTTATCATGGCTCCATGAAAACGCCTTCCTGCCGTTTCTCGAAGAAGTTCGTAATGAACGCGTTGGCGAAGTGGACCGGATAGCGGAACATGTGGAGCTGTCGCTTACGGAACTTGTCCAGCGGGCGGATGATGAAATCGGCAGGGCAAGCGAAGAAATCCTAAAAGGAGTTCCCGGAGCCGAGGGCCGCCTAGCCCAGGCGGAGAACCGCCATGCAGATCTAATGACCCGTCGCGAGCGACGCCGGAAGGAACTGGAACGGCAGCGGTCCCTGACTCTGCAGACCATAGAGCGAATAGCGAGCGTGCTTGTGCTGCCACATCCGGAACGTGAAGCCCCCGAAATCCGCCGCATGCAACCAAACATCGAGACGGAAATCGCCGCCATGAAGGTCGTTCTTGAATATGAAAAATCAAAGGGCCGCCAGGTTTTCGACGTCCATGAAAAGAACCTGGGCTACGACATCACAAGCCTTGATATTTCTTCCGGGGAACTCCGCCTAATCGAAGTCAAGGGCATCGGCGCAGCCACGGGTACGATCCTCCTCACACCTAACGAGAGGCGCGTCGCCGAAGACCGCCGTGACTGCTACTGGCTCTACATCGTCACAGACTGCAACACCGCACCGACACTTCAGGAACCGGTCCGCGATCCGGCAAAGTTTGAGTGGCATGAGGTAAAAAAGATTTCCCACTACTATCTATCGGTGGACAGCATTTCTCAGCCGATGAAAGTCCGCGAGGATCAACCACCTTATGGGGAGCAATAATCATGAGATCCTTTGAATATGGATATTATCTTGAAACGTCCCTCTCACACGCGCTTCTGATGGCTATGCGATCGATGGGTGAGTTCAGGGGCCGCCAACTGCTTTATACTGACCAGTTCCCCGAAGTCCTTGACACGTTACGGCGAGTCGCCATTGTGCAAAGTACCGAATCATCAAACAGAATCGAGGGAATAACAGTCGCTCCGGGTAGAGTCGAAGCCCTTGTTTCGAAGAAAGCCAAACCGCGTGACCGCTCTGAACAGGAAGTTGCGGGGTACCGGGATGTTCTTGCATCTATCCATGCCAATCATACCAACTTTCAACTGTCGAACAGGCTCATCCTGGATTGGCACCGCATGCTTTATCGCTTCACCGGCGAAAAGGGCGGAAAGTGGAAAGAGAAGGACAATGCGATTCTTGAGGTCAGAGCGGATGGGCATCAAGTTGTACGTTTCCAGCCTGTCTCTTCTTTGGCAACGGCTGAATTCATGAATCGCCTGCTGACGCTATTCAGAGAAGCACTGGATAAGAAGGAGACAGATCCTCTGCTACTGATCGCCACATTCATACTCGATTTCGAGTGCATTCACCCTTTCAAAGACGGCAATGGCCGCATAGGACGACTTCTTACCATGCTGCTGCTCTATCAAGCGGGGTACGAAGTAGGGAGGTACATAAGCCTTGAAAGGATCGTTGAGGAGAGTAAAGAAACATACTACGATGCCTTATACAAAAGCTCGCAGGGTTGGCACGAAGGCAAACATGATCTTCGTCCGTGGTGGAATTACTTTCTCGGCATGCTGACAGCTGCCTATAAGGAATTTGAAGACCGTGTAGGAACGATAACCTCTGCTCGCGGGGCAAAGCGTGAAATGGTCCGAAATGCTATCGAGCGTTTGCCGGAGAGGTTTACGATCGGGGACCTCAAACGGGTTTGTCCCGGTGTGAGCTATCCGACACTTCAGCGTGCTCTCGCTGATCTTAGAAAGGATAATAAGGTGAGATGCCTCTGCAGGGGGCCGGATGCCGAATGGGAGCGTATTGAAAGCTGATAAGATAATCTTATCAACAAACGGAGACGTGATAAGATTATACGGCTGTTTTGGTAGCATCTGTAGAGATACCTGTTGACACATAAAGGACATGGGCTCATTACAAAGCCGGCGAAAGAAGCGAGAGAAGATGAAGAGTGAAACAGAATTAGAAATGGATAATCTCGTTCAGAGCTTAGGCGAACTGGCCAAAGGCGCACAAAAGCTTGCTCGTGAGGCTGTGCAGCTATATACGGCTGAAGTTGCCGTTATTCTGAAGTCGCAAAGCCGTGATTCAAGGCGCATCGAAAGATACATGCCTGCTTCCGTTTTATTTTTCGGACTTACTTTTTTTGATCATCTTTAAAAGTCATTCTATGATACCTGTTTTCATTTCCTCCAGCAATTGCAAATATTTTTAAAAATTACTATTCGAGGTTGGACCATTCTTCAGGCTATTTTCAGACCGGAGTTATACACGTTGATTGTGGTTTTCCCGATTCAGAACATTACCAGTAAAATCTTTACAAAAAGTACATTGCATGTACTATTAATTCACAGCAAAAGAGAATTATTTCGTATAGAGTGTTCCCATG
>Ga0116202_10000165_pt1 | contig 34532 bp, 26 predicted proteins | sample LakKivw325mmetaG_FD_94479 | JGI IMG/M metagenome (GOLD analysis project Ga0116202, IMG submission 94479) | Anoxic lake water microbial communities from Lake Kivu, Rwanda to study Microbial Dark Matter (Phase II) - Lake Kivu water 325m metaG | ecosystem: Environmental > Aquatic > Freshwater >... | reverse complement strand
ATCCTCCGATACCCCCTGTACCCATAATGGCAAACTTCATATACTCCCCCTAAGAATATAATACTTTGCATTATAAATCTTGCGATGCGTTTATGGAAGGATAAAAAGCAGTGAACCTGCTCCCGCTAACATTGAGAAAATCGGTCAGGCAATGCAATAAAAAACTCACTTTCTGCATCATTACTTCAGGCTTGCAAAGGACTTAAAAAAAATCGTTAAGTTTAACAAATATGCAGGATTTCAATCCGTTATCGTTGATGTTTCCTCTATAATTATGATTTGGATGATAAAAAAGTTGGACATCACAACAAATTTTGCAAGCGTTTTTTGTTTCTTCATGCTCAATATTGAACTATTTTAGATTGACTTAGGATGTTTATTAACGATACTTTGAGTTTAAATTTGTATAATATTTTGAGGATACGAAACAGTATTCACATGTAACAATTCAAAATAACCACATTCTAAATTTTCAACACATAAAGGGTGAGAAACGAGCATGACAATGAAAATAGGAATTTTAACAGGTGGAGGAGATTGTCCCGGTTTGAACGGTGCGATCAAATGGGTTACGAAGACTGCTCTCGATCCGAGACTTGTTGCCAAACGTTTTATTTCCTTTGAGGTAACAGGCATTACTGACGGATGGAGAGGCTTGGTAGAAGTTGATCCTACGGAGCCGAAAAGCCGCGATCGTTATCTTCGACATCTCGATGAAGAGGTAGTAAGAACATGGGACCGATATGGCGGGACCAATTTAGGCACGTCACGTACCAATCCATTTAATCCCCAAAATGATCGCTCGGAAAAGCTAATCGAAAACATCAAGAAACTTGGCATTGATGTCTTGGTTGTACTCGGTGGTGAAGACACCCTTGGCGTTGCGTATAAATTGCACAAGCTTGGCATCAGGACCGTAGGTATTCCAAAAACCATCGATAACGACCTCATGGGGACTGAATATTCCCTTGGCTTTGATACAGCTGTCAACGTGATTATGGAGGAAATTGATCGATTGAGAACAACAGCGGGTTCTCACGGCCGTATATTCGTTGTGGAAACAATGGGACGCCATGCCGGCTGGCTTGCTCTCCATGGCGGAGAGTGCAGCGGCGCATATATTATACTGATACCTGAATATCCTTTTGATATTGATAGGGTTTGCGAACTTCTCAGAGAGAGGAGAGGACGGGAGATAAAGTATTCTATAATCGTTGCATCAGAAGGGGCCAAGCCAGAGGGTCAGCAGGAGCTTCTCAGAAATGGTAAAATTGATGATTTCGGACATCCTACACTCGGAGGAATAGCGAGCTACATCGCAACTGAAATCGAAAAGAGAACGAACTTTGAATCACGGTCTCTCATCCTTAGTCATTTACAGCGGGGCGGATCACCCTCCGCCAATGATCGTTTGATGGCCAGGCGGTTCGGGACGGCCGCCGTTGACATGATCATTAACGAAGATTTCGGACGCATGGTAAGCCTTGTACGGGGTGAAATAACAAGCGTTCCTCTCAAGGAAATCGTTGATAAACTGAAACTTGTCGATGTAGAAAAGTATTACGACAGAGAAAGATACAACGGCCGGAGGTCAATATTATGAAATTTCCTCGCTACACTCCTTATAGAGGGGTCTTTCGACCCCCCTATTGCAATAAGGACCTCAGTTAGTCTTTGGCTATCAACTTGTCAAATTCTTCCACTGTCAGCGCAGGCAGTGTGGTAAAGGAAATCCCTGTCAGCTTATTCAGGGCAACAGAAGCTTGAATTGCCTTTTCCATATCCGGAAAGGTTAGAATGAAAACAAGATCTATTTCTCCAAGTAACGCATACATCGACTTAACTTCGCCACCGAACTTCTTTATAAGCTTCAGGGCCTTATCGGTCCGACCTGCGCTTATTCCCTTCAACGCTTCAGATGAATATCTACCCAACATAAAAAACGTGGCCATATTGCTTCCTCCTTTACGAAATGAGAACTTTGAATTTCTGCCGAATATGTCATTCCGGTGAAAACCGGGATCCAGGAAGTCATATATTCACCTCCTGTTTGACAGTAATTTCACTTTTGATGTGAAATTTATCGAGTTTTTTTACTCTTCATAGACGAAAGGCGCCCCTATTTTTTTTAAAGAAAAGTTATTCATAATATGGTGGCCATCGAAGTCCAAGACCCTCATGTCATCTACCTTTTGAAGATCTTCAACGATGTCAATGTAACTGATACCATAGAGGCCTTTACATCGATCAATAGGAATTTCAAAAGAGATGAATTTCTTAATCCCCTTCGCCTTCAATTTGCCGATGAAATTTGGATCATCGATCGAAGGATAAGAGGTCAAAATCAGAAGGGGCCCTGATCCGGTAAAAACCATTACTGCTTTCATAAAACTTCCTCCTTTCTTGAATAATAATGAGCCTTTTTTGTGATGTGCTGCTTAAGTGCCATATCCTTCGCTTAGTCTTCTACTCATAAGATGATCCTCCCTGGATTCATTATAGAGCAGTTTACCCAATTATGCACCTGTCAAGTTTTGCCAGACCAGCTCACCAGTTTTGCCCGACCCGCTCAGGCCTCATGAATAAGTATCCTCTGGCAGAGCCGAGGGTTTACTCGGGAGAAAATAACCTATGCGCGACCCATCGAACGGATGTCCTAGCGCGAAGGTATGTCGCACGGTTTGAACTAGCGGACGGGGATCCGCAGTGTGCGAGGTTCTTGAACCAGAAGTAAAAATCGATGTTGGGGACGAGGTTGAACATGAAAAAATCCGAGATGACTTTTTCCGTGGGCTCCTTCCTGCTATACGTAACAAAAAGGAAAGCTGTTACAAAATCGCATCAGCCACAAATCTCGACTTTAACACTCGATAAAATCTATATCGATAATAAAGCAGGCGAATGGAAAGCGTTTTGGCCTATTCACAAATTCCTGTCGCCCCACAATGCCTCTCTGAGGCCCGATGACCGATGGATTCTGCGCTGGATGGCTGTGAGAAAAACATCTTCTTTTCCCCAGACATGGATTTTCTTTTTCGCCCTGGTGATGGCTGTGTAGATCAACTCCCGCGTCATGACCTGTGTGTCCCGGTCCGGCGTGATGAAAAGAACGTCGTCAAATTCCGAACCCTGGCTCTTGTGCACCGTCATGGCGTACACCGTTTCATGTTCCGGCAGGCGGAGCGGTGGGAAGCTCCTGATCGATCCTTCCATTCCCGGGAAGAATACCCTCAGTTCATTGTCGTAATCTTTCGCCGTCATGGCGATCCCGATATCTCCGTTGAAAAGCCGCAGGTTGTAATCGTTTCGGGTTATCATGACGGGGCGTCCCGAATACCACCTGCCGCTTCGGTCGATAAGGCCTTTTTTCTGCATGATCCGCTCGATCAGGAAATTCAGGTTCTCCACACCGTAAGGCCCTTCGCGGAGCGCCGTCAGTATGCCGAATTTGCTGAATATATCGAAGGCTTCTGCGAAATCGGCGGCCTTCAGATACGCGTCATACCTGCCCGCAATCCACTTTTCAAGGTGGCGGGATAGCTCATCAGGTTGCGGCAGTTTTCTCCAGAGGATGTCGCTGAATGTTTCCTGCCGGATGAGATCGAGGGTTTTTTCACCCTCTCCGGCGTTGACGGCCTGGCTTACGACATGGATACCGCTCTTTTTGTCGAACCGGTAGCTTTTGGTGAGTTGAACGATGCAGTCGCTGATACCGGGCGATGCTGTACCAGAATGGTTTCCAGCCACGTCTTCACCCGTCACGCGGCGGCAGGCTTCAATAAATGGCGTGGAAAACCGGTGAACGTGTCCCCTGTCGCAAATATCGCCAAGGACGGATCCAGCCTCGACGGACGCCAGTTGATCCCTGTCGCCCAGAAGGATGAGGCGGGATTGGGGGCGAAGGGCTTTGATCAGCTTGGCAAAAAGGGCCAGATCCACCATGGACGCCTCATCGATGACAACCACATCGTAGGGCAGGGGGTTATCCTCATTGAAGCGGAAATAGGGCGAATAAGGGATGGTTTTCAGGAGCCTGTGAAGGGTGGATGCCTCCTCCGGGATTGCCTTCTTGACGGCCTCGCTGCAGTTTAATGTGGCCCTTGCCTCTTTGATCGCTTCCTGGAGCCGCGCCGCTGCTTTTCCCGTAGGGGCGGTCAGGGCAATATTCAATTGTCCCTCCCGGTTTTGTTCGATGAGAAGGGCGAGTATCCTGGCTACGGCGTAAGTCTTTCCCGTTCCCGGTCCCCCGGAAATGACGCTCAAACCGTTTCTGAGGGATGCGAAAGCGGCGACTTTCCGCCAATCGATGTCTTTTTCCATGTCATTGCCGTTACGGGGTAAAATCCGCCCGAAGCTCTCCTTCAGATTCAGTTCATTGAAGGCGTCGAATATACTCCCGGCACGGTCTTTCAATGCGTCCGCAAGTTTTTTTTCATAATCCCAGTATCTGAAAAGGTAAAGACGGGCGCCGTCTAAAACGAGTGGTCTTGCGTCACCTGGCTTTCCCACCACGGGGCTTTTCTCCAGGGTTTTCAGCCAGGATTTCAGGGGAGGGCAGGTCAGGGCTTCAGATTCTTCGAGCTCGATGGGTTTTCCTGCCAGCTCCGCGAGAGCAATGCAGATATGCCCCTCGCCGCGGTAACGGCTTACCAGGGACGCCGCCAGAAGGAGAAGCGCATCGTTCGATCCGTCGAGCCTGCCGATGAACCGGGCGAACCGGTAGTCGAGTTCGGAGAGGAATTGACGTTCATACAGATTGTCGATGGTGGCTGCTTTCATGGTAAATATTTATAATTCCTGGATTCCTGCTTTCGCAGGAATGACACATTCGGCATTGTGACAATTATTCAAAGCCCTCACTCTTTTAAATCCTGGATCCCCGTTTTCACGGGGATGACAGGGGAAAAATTTCAATTGGCGATCAGTGTGTCGCTTAGATAATCAATCGTTTCTTTTGTCGGCCTGTCCCGGTAAATTCCAGTGTCCGTTCCTGTTGACGGATCCACGCCCCGCAGGAAGATATAAAAGACGCCGCCGAAATGGGTGTCATAGTCGTATTCGGGCAGGCGCATTCTCAGGTACCGGTGAACGGCAAGCACATAGAGGTGATACTGGAGGATGTAGAATTCCTCCTCCATGGTTTTCGCAAGCGCTTCCACTTTGTAGTCAGCGACAGACGGGCCCAGGAAATTGGATTTCCAGTCGATGAGGTAGAAGCGCCCATCCTGCCGGAAGACAAGATCCATAAATCCCTTCATGAATCCCCGCACCGGCTGAAAATTGAGACGGCCGATTTTTGTCGGGGAGGCGGGGTAGGGCGACATGCCGCATTGGCTGAAGATTTTTTTCAACGTGTCCGGCGTCAGCCTGTTCAGAGGAAAGTAAAACTCAAGTTCGTTCAAGCGATCCTTTTTCCCGACGGTGGATAGGGCAGGGCTCTTTAATCCAGGTTGCAAGGGCGAGGAGACGACACAGCCGATCATCTCGCAAATGGTTTCCTCCCACTGAGAATCAAAACCGTGCTGTTTCAATTTAACGGCCACGATATTTTTCGTTTCGTCGTTGTCGGGATTGGTGAAATCGACGTGCTCCAGAATGTCATGGAGAAGATTGCCCGCCTTTGCCCCTTTCGGAAAGGAAAACATGCCTGTCGCTTCTTTCGGATAGGGCATCTCCGTCGAGGTAACGCCACCGTCCCGATCGGGAAGATCCGATGCGTCTTCCGGTGTGAGGCCCGGCAAATGGATGCGTTCCGACAGGAGGTAAGAGAAGCTGGCAATGCGCTTGTCCCTGTCGATGATTCCGGGAAATGCTCGGCAGGAAAGCTTTTCCGGAATTTCTGCAGTTGGCGACGGGATCTCGCTGAAAGGTTCCGCTATATCATACACGCTTATGGTACCGTCGGCTCTCGCGGCGATGCTTTCCAGAGCACTCCGCATATCGGAGCCCGAAAGGTTGTTAAATTTGGTCTCCGTTGCTTCGACGATGTCCGTGGCGCCGTCATCCGGCGGATGAAGGACATAGGCAAGTGAAGATGTTCCCGCGTCCTTAAACGGCCCCCACACGAGATAGCAGCGGTTTTTTGCACGGGTGAGGGAGACGTAGAGGAGGCGGATGTTTTCTGCGAGGCTCTCTTTTTCCGCAAGGGATTTATCGTAACCGGCTGCCGGATCGAGGACAAGGTTTAACCGCCAGTCGTCTTTCGGATCATGGCAGGTAAATTCCTTTGTTTTGTCTTTCGAATGGCCCCAGTTGAACGGGCAGAAGACGACGGGATATTCCAGGCCCTTGCTCTTGTGGATGGTGACGATCTTAACGGCGCGGGCATCGCTCTCAAGGCGAAGCTCGTGCTCTTCCAGACGCAACGTATTTTCGTCCCGCTGACGGGCAAGCCATTTGATCAGGCCGGTCATTCGCAACTTTTGCCCGACCGACTCCGTATGAAGAACCTCCATGAGGTGGAGGACGTTCGTCAGGCGGCGTTCGCCATCGGGATAGGTCAGTAGACGTTCCCGAACCTTTTCTTTCGAGAGAAAATAGCGGAACATGGCGATAAATCCGTACCGCTCCCAGAGGTCGTTGTAGTCGCGAAACCGCGTGACCCACTCTTCCCACTCGGATTCGCTTTCACTGAGTCTTTCCAATCCTTCTCCTGTAAGCCCCAGCATATCTGTCGAGAGGGCAACGCGCACCAAACTATCGGAACGAGGTTCCGCGATCCCCGTAAGGACTCGCGCCATTTCCAGCGATTCGTGGGTGTCGAAAAGATTACCTGTGCTGTGAAGCACACTGTGAATACCGTTATTTCTCAGGGCGTCCTGGACGAGGCGCGCCTCCCGGTTTGTCCTGACCAGGACGGCGATGTGCCCCTCAAAGAGCGTTTCAGGGCCGATCATCGCCTTTTTTTCTCTGCCAAGTTGAAGAAGGCGGGAGATCTCTGCGGCGAGTGCGTCCACAATAAGATCCGCCGTCAGGCTCTTGTTGGTTTTAGCTCCTTCATCCTTCAGGCGGTCTGAATGGATGAACCACAGGTGAAAGGGGGGCTCCGTACGGCCATCCATGGTAAAAAGCTTCCTGTCCTTGACGTCTCCCGCAACGGCGTTTTCAAAGGGGACCTCATCGTAGAGAAAGGCCTTTCTTCCCGGTGTTTCGAATATGGTGTTGACGGCGCGCACCAGATCGGGCTCGGAACGCCAGTTGCTCGTGAGAGTATAGCGGATATCGACGTGACGGGAAGCCCGCATGTAGGCGAAGAGGTCCGCCCCGCGGAAGCTGTAGATGGATTGTTTGGGATCGCCGATGAAAAAGAGGGGTGAGCCTTCGAGTCCAAAAATATTTTGAAAGATGGCGTACTGGATGGGGTCCGTATCTTGGAATTCATCGATGAGGGCGGCGCGATAGCGCTTCCGGATCAATCCGCCCAGATCTCTTCCGTCTGTTTGTTCAAGGGCTTCGCGAAGATTGTTGAGGAGATCGTCGAAAGACTGAATGTTTTGCCGTTTTTTTCTTTTCTGTAGCTCTTCCCGCGCGTAACGGAATATGTGTGTCTTCAGGAAAAGTAACTGTCCTTCAATCTGGGCCTCAAGCTCGGAAGCCTGCTTGTGCAAATCTTCGCAATCGTCGAAGAAGGGGTGCTCCGGGGTTGTTTTGCCCCTGTTGGTGGCATTTTTTAGATAGGATGATGTGAATTTATCGAATCCGTTAAAGGGGAGGAGAGGCGACTCCGAATCGACATAGCCGTCCATCATGGCCACGAGGGCTTCCGGGTTCTTGTATTTTGTTTTGTTTAATCCGGAGCGGCTCAGTTTTTCGGCAATGTTATCTCTGGCGCTGCGCCATGTCATACGAACCTTTTCGCGCGCCTGCCTGAAGGGGGTCAGGGCATCGAGAGAAACGAGCTGCGTGTGGGGGTTGATCCGCATTTCCGGGTTGAAAAGTTTACCCTTAATGAGTTTCTGAAAGTATTCAGGGCTAATTTTATTGTTCAGGGAATAAGAAGTAAACTCCTTTGATGACTCGTAAAAATGCGTTCTCCAAAAATCACGAACAATTTCTTCATTCAGGGCGCGCTCATCGGGGACCAGCTCCGTGTCAAAGAGACTCATGCTCTCGAAAGCGTTTTCATGGAGGGCGCGCTGGCAGAAACCATGAATCGTGTAAATGGGCGCTTCGTCGAAATCCCTCAGGGCCGCCCGAAGAATACGTAGGGCTTCACGCCGCTTCTCCACTTTGTCATTCCCGTAACGTTTCACCAGCCCATCCAGAAATGGGTCATCATGTCCTCCCCGGGCGAAGGCGTGAATAGCCGCACGGATCGTCCGGCGGATGCGGTCACGCAACTCCTCCGTCGCCGCGACGGTGTAGGTGACGACGAGAATCTCCCCGACGGAGAAGCGCTTTTCCAGAAGCAGGCGCAGAAATATCCCCGTGATGGCGTATGTCTTTCCAGTGCCGGCGCTCGCCTCGATGAGATTGGTCCGCTCGAGGGGGCTGTTCAGGAGATCAAATTTCCGCGATTCTTCCATAATAGTTTTTTTGTTGTCATTCCGGGCTTGATCCGGAATCCGTCTTGTCTATTCTGGATCCCCGTTTTCACGGGGATGACAAGGATGGGGTTGCCATTATTTTATCTGCTCTTCATGTTTAAGCATGGGTTCGTATATGCTTGTGGCCAGTTCACGGAATTCGTCATCAAGGGGGTCGATCTCTTTGAAGCACAACTCATAGTAGGGATTGTCTTTTTCCCCGAATTCGAAGGCATCCCATTTGCCTGAGGCTGACCTCATCGCTTTCTCAGGCTCTTTTCCTTTCGTTATTATATCGGCATAATTAAGTGATGATTCTGAAAAGAAATGAAGGGGTTGACGAAGACCTCTCAAGTAGATGTTTAGATAAATACGTAGATACATTTCCGGTTCTTCTACCGGCGAATAGCGGTATGTTCTGTCTTCAAAAATAGCGAACGTATGGGGCGCTGCTTCGCCTGGATGAAGGTGATTGAAAACGAGGTGTGAAATCCACGCCCTGAGGCGATCACGCCCTTTCATTTTCGCCGCGCGATAACAGACCAGACCTTCAGGATAGACATTGGTCAGCCTTCCGGTGAGATGAAATCCGTCGACAACAATGTCCACTGTTGCAGGTTCTATGGGACCCCCCTCGATGCGGGGGCGAATTTTCCTGACAAATTCGTTTGCTGATGCAGACAGGCCATCGTAGAAACACACGCCCGGAGCTCCGTGGGGCAACCTTCCTGATGCCTGCATGATTGGATAAACGTCGAAAAGTGAGTCTTCCTCAAGAGCTCTCGCGACAAGGTCCTGCCGGATGAGAAACCGCTCCAGGTTATTGAGTTCAAATGGTTCGGCGTCATCCGCGACGGCGGGCTCTTCTGTCAAATAGATGCCAAGCCGCCGGTTGAGAAGAAATCGTGCCGGGTTGCTGAAGAACACTAACAACGATTCCAGGTCGATCGTCTTCCATTCCTCTTCCGGCTCAGATAAAACGGACGGTATGAATGCAGAGGGCTCCCTGTGACCCGAAAGGGCGCTTTGAGCGGAACGGAAATTTTCATCTGAAAAGCTGAACAGCCGCCCTTTCCCGGAAAAATAATCGGGACTGAACGCCTGGAGGCGATGTGGAACGACAATTCTTTCCCGGACGGCTTCATCGAATCCCTCCTCGATGTAATCCAGAAGTTCGCTCACCAGAACCGAAGGGGGGCGAAGGCTGTTGTCCTTCAGGGTTTGGCCGACATAGCTGATATGGAGTTTCATGCGGGCCGATAGAAGAGCTTCGAGAAACAGGTACCGGTCGTCCATGCGTCGCGAGCGGTCGCCAATGCGGGGAGCTGCAGCCATGAGATCGAATCCGAGCCGGCGAGATTGACGGGGGTAGGCGTCATCGTTCATGCCGATAAGGCAGATGACCTTGAAAGGGATGCTCCGCATGGGAAGGATGGCGCAGAAGGTCACGCCTCCCGTGAGAAATCCCGCCCCGAAACCCTTCTCTTTAAGGTTTTGTCTAAACCAGGCTTTGATCACGTCGAGGTCCACCTTTTCGTTAAACCCTGATACAGCCTGAATGTCGAGGAGTTCATGAACAACGCGCCGGATCGCCTGAATGTCTCTCAGGTGATGTTCATCATCGGAAAAGAATGAATCGAGAATGTTAAAAAGCGTTTCGGCCCACCCGTTCAGTGTTTTCTTTTCTTCGAGGGCTGTCGTGAAGCGAAAGAGCGTTTCCGTGAATCCAAGAAAATTCCCCAGTGTTTCCGTGTTTCCCCCCTCGATATCGTTAAAGGGCAGGATATCCATAAATAGGCCTTCTTCCGTTCCGGAGGGCAGGGCATAGCCGAGAAGCATCCGGTCGAAACCCGTCCGCCAGGTGTTCCAGGGAAACGCCGGCAGTCCGAGCTTTTGCCTGCTTTCTGTGTCGATTCCCCAGCGGATGCCCGTTTCCCGAATCCAGTGATGGACGAGAGCGAGGTCTTCTTCCTCTATGGAAAACCTGGAGCGCACCGCATCGGCTTCGAGGATATCCATCACGCGGGATGCTTCATACCGGCTTCCTCTCAGGTCAAGGAGCCGGATGAAGGTGTCGATAAGGCCGCTTTCACTGAGAAGCCCTCTATCGGCGATGGTGAAGGGAAGCCAGCGGGGATCATCAGGGGGTATTGAGAAAACGGCCTGGACAAAGGGCGCGTAAAGCTCGATATCGGGGATCATGACGAGGACATCATCGGGCCTGATTCCGGGATGCTTTTCGATAAGATCGAGGAGAGCGTCCTGTAGCACCTCGATCTCCCGAAGGGGGCTGTGACAAGAGTGAACCTGGATCGAATCGTCCGCATCGTAAATGACAGGGTTGTCTTTACTGCTTCTTTCTCTCAAGTTCAGGATATCGGACTGGATCGCCGCAAGGAGGGTTGCCCCTCCCGGATCTTCGAAGGCGGACGTTTCTTCGGAAGGGATGTCTCCCGTCAACTGGAAAAACTCCCTGCCGAGGGCGCCCATGGAGGCAAGAAGGCGGTTTCCCGTCTCAAGATACAGATCATCGGGCAGAAGATCCTTTGATTTCCTGCCCGCCGTCAAGCGGCTCATTTCCCGGTCGGAGGCGATGTCTCCCCAGAATTCCCTGCATGGATTCATGAGAAAAAGATTCACGTCGATGACGGACGACAGAGCCGAAAGTATCTGGGTGTGAAAGGGCGGAAGGGCGGAAATGCCGAAGATAGAAATTCTTTCGGGCATATTCTGGAGGTGGATGCCCCCATCTTTCATGGAACGGAGAAATGCGTCATACAGGGCGGCCCGGTGTATCGACCCGTTTTTCTTGACCAGTTCCCGCCAGAGGGTCGCCTGCCAGTGGTCTTCGAGGCCGCGATCCCATCGCAATATCATGTCAGGCCGGAAGAGAAGGTATTGATCGTAAAGATCGGCGACCCGGGAGGAGAGCTGAAACAGTTTCAGACCGGATTCGGCGCCGCCCATATAGGCTTTCAGGCTCTGAAATCCTGCATGTTCAAGAAGGGAAGGGAGGAGGCGCATGATATCCCACGTCATGGTCATAGGTTCGTAGGGCGAATGCTCCGGTACGTGGGGAATGACTTCCCTGAAGATACTGTTGACAAAATGAATAGGGTAGGGGAAACGGACGTTGGCGCAGATGCCATGGCGCCGGGCAAGCTCCATGGACAGCCAGCGCTCCATACCCTTGCTTTGGACAAGAATGATCTCAGCGGCAAGCGGTTGTGCCAGGGGGACTTTCAGGACGTCCGAGATATGCGCCACCAGAATTTCCATCCGGTTGCTTGTGAAGAGATTTAATCCCGGCATGAACTTCGTCATTTACTCCGAGCCGCTTTTTTTGCCATTTTTGCCATTTCCGGCTGTAATTTTGCTATATTTTCTTTCATTTTCGGACGGGGATCGTTTTCCAGCTCACGCCTGAGCTGTTCCACAGCTCCCGGTCACGTAATCTGACCCGACTGTACCTTCTCTTTAAATTCTTCAAAATCTTTTAATTTGTCCTTTTCAGCAAAAAACTCCTCGGATATCGAAGCAAGCTTCTCCCGTGGACTTTTGGGAGAAATAAAATTGATGGCCGCCTGAATTGCCGTCATCTCCCCTTCGTGAACATTTTTTTTGATAAATCCTTCAGATACTCCGAAACAATAAATTCCATATATACATGCCAGCACGAGATATACGATATATTTTGTCTTCATCTAGCCTCCTTCTATCTTTTCAAAAAACAGTGATGGAAGATGATGGGCATTTTGATAAGAGCTAAGCTTTCCTCCAGAAATAATCTTCTAAAATTTCTCTATGATCAAAGACGAGGGGGTGTGGAAGATGATACCTCGTAAAAAGGCCGATTTCTGCTGCATCATCAGCTGCTGCGGGCGTTCCCACGGCTCTGGCGATAAAGACGGTGGAAATGGCGTGGTGGCGGGGGTCCCGGTCCGGTCGGGAATAGGTGTGAAGTTGCCTGATCAGAGATACATCCAGTCCTGTTTCCTCTTTTGCCTCTCTCGCTGCGGCGTCTTCGAGAGATTCTCCGTAATCCACGAAGCCTCCGGGGATGGCCCATCCGAGGGGCGGATTTTTGCGTTTGATCAGGACAATTCCCCTGTCTTCAACTTCGATGATAATGTCCACCGTAGGAAGAGGGTTTCTGTAACTTTCCGTTTCCGCGCCGCAGTTGGCGCAGCGTCTTTTTATTTTAGTTCCCATAAGCCCACCCTTTTTGTCATTCCTGCGGAAGCAGGAATCCATAACTAAAGAACTGGATTCCGGATCGAGTCCGGAATGACATCTTTTTTTAACCGGAATGACATCTTTTTAAGTGGATGCCGCTTACATGTATTGCCGCGATTGTATGGACTCGATGTAACCAAGGACCCCTTCGGTAATCTGGGCCGCATTTGCCTCATCCGTGTCGAGATGCATGTCCAGCTTGTAGTCCGGGTGGACCCTGACAAATACATCGCCGAAAATCAAGGTTCTCACCCCCTTCACCTGAACCATGACGACGTCCCTGTCTCTGAGTCCCAGGGTAAGCGCTTCCTCGGTATTGGAGTGAATGTGCCTCTTGGCGCAGATCACGCCTTTCTCAAGTTTCACCTGGCACGCTTCTCCTTCGAGGATTATTCCCGGTGTTCCCTCGATGTCGCCCGAATCCCTGATGGGGGCATCGATGCCGAGTTTAAATTGTTCGGTCCTGGAAATTTCCACCTGGGATTCCTTCCTGAACGGCCCAAGGATACGGACTTTGTTGACGGTTCCCTTCGGCCCGATCAGGTTGACCATTTCCGCAGCGGCAAACTGGCCGGGCTGGCTTAAATCCGACATGGGGGTAAGCGTCCTTCCCTTGCCAAAAAGAACTTCAAAATCGGCCTGGCTCAGATGAACGTGGTGGGCAGAGATGCTCAGGGGAATGGGCCTCGACTTGAACATCCGGATATCCTGCTTGGTTCTGACCCTGCCCAGAGCGTGGAGCGTTTCCCTTGCAATCATTTTCTCTTCATCCGCGGGAATGACCAGGACGCGTACTCTTGATTCCGGTTCGGACACGTCAATCGCCTCTCCGCGTTTCGGCTCCGCTTTTCTGTTTCTGTCCAGCGAAATGTTGATCCCGAAGACTTCGAGACCCTGGCATGTACGAGCACGGACTTCCGCTGAATTCTCACCAATTCCGCCCGTAAAGATCAGGGCATCAATACCACCCAGGGCGGCGATGTAGGCGCCGATATACTTTTTGATCCTGTAGCAGAAGGCGCCGATTGCCGTCTTACAGCGAGCGTCACCTGCGTCCGCCGCCTGAAGCACTTCGCGCATGTCGTTGCTTTTCCCGCTGATACCCCGAAGCCCGCTTTCCTTGTTCAGGATCTTGTCCACCTCTTCAATGGACATGCCCGAAACCCTCATCAGATGCAGGATAGCGCCGGAGTCAACATCCCCCGCTCTCGTACCCATGACAAGACCTTCCAGGGGTGTCATTCCCATGCTCGTGTCGATGCTTCGTCCGTGATCGATGGCGCAGATGGATGCACCGCTTCCCAGGTGACACGATACGATTTTCAGTTCCCCCAGGGGGCGTCTCAGATGGGTTGCCGCACTGAGGGCGACGAACTGGTGATTTGTGCCGTGGAATCCGTAACGCCTGATCCGCTCTTTTTCGCAAACTGCGTAGGGGAGGGCATATGTAAAGGCGCTTTCAGGGAGGGTATGATGAAAGGAAGTATCAAAGACAGCCACCTGGGGAGCGGAAGGCATCAGTTCCCTCATCATCTCGACGCCCTGAAGGTTATAGGGGTTGTGAAGGGGTGCAAGGGGAAAATAAGAGCGGACCGCCTTCATCACCGCATCGTCTATGACAACGGAGCTGGAAAATTTTCCCCCGCCGTGCGTGACCCTGTGCCCCACGGCATGAACCTCAGTCAGGTCTTTTACGGGTCCTGAAGATGGGTCCGTGACCGCGGAAACCATGGCATTGAACGCTTCTTTTATATCGGTGATATGGGGTACGAATTCTTCCTTCCGGGACTTTTGCGTCTTGATTTTATGTGACGCTTCGCCGGAACCTATTTTTTCGATCTGGCCTTCAAGAAGGGGAATGTTATCGGCTGTGTCGAAAAGTGAATATTTTAAAGAGGAACTTCCGCTGTTGACGACGAGAATTTTTATGGGATCGCTCATAGAGGAAAAATTCAGGTCATAAGGGTCATCATTTTCACTGTGGGCTGACCTGAGAAGTTCCTGCCGCTGTTCGTCTCTTTCGTTCTGGAGAAGGCGTTTTGTAATAATCCTGGCAATCTTGCTTAGCGTCTTGGGATTTCTGGCGATGATCTGGGAGAATATCTCTCTGGGTATTTTGATGAGATTGGCAACACCTGACGCAGAAACATCGGCAATAGCAGGATCTCCCGTCATAATGGACATCTCGCCGAATATTTCGCCTCTGCCGAGAGAGGCAACGGTCTGCCATGTTCCGTCTGTCTTCGGCAGGGTTACTTCCACTTTCCCGTCGTAGACTACCCACAGGTACCGGCCTATTTCACCTCTCTTTATGATTTTCCGGGTTTCCGGGTAGGCAAGGATCTGTGAACTGTCGACCAGACGGTTCAAGTCATCATCGTTGAGATCAGAAAGAATCTCTATTGATCTGAGAAAATTTAGCATTCCCATCTCATCAGCCTTTCTTCGTCCGGTCATTTTCCTTTCCGTTTGGCTAACCTCATCTCAAGGGCGGCCAGTTCATCCCGGAGGGCTTGCGGAAGCCGGTCTCCGAATTGGCTGTAATGTTCCTTAATGCTTTCTACCTCTCTTAACCAGTCTTCGGTATCCACCTTAAGAAGTTCAGCCATATCTTCGTCAGATACGTTCAGCCCCGAGGTATCGATAGCCCCGGGGGCAGGTACATAACCGATGGGAGTTTCCACAGCCTTGCCCGTTCCCTCAATTCGTTCGAAAATCCATTTCAGCACCCTGCTGTTTTCACCGTAGCCGGGCCATAACCATCTGCCGTCCGGTGTTTTGCGGAACCAGTTCACGTAAAAGATCCTGGGAAGCTTGCTCTCATTTGACTTCTTGCCCGTTTCAAGCCAGTGTGCAAAATAATCACCCATATGATAGCCGCAAAAGGGAAGCATGGCGAACGGGTCTCTGCGCAAATCGCCGACAGTTCCTGCTGCAGCAGCGGTTTTTTCGGAGCTGGCGATAGAACCCATGAAGGTTCCGTGCTGCCAGTTAAATGCCTCGTGAACCAGAGGAACAATGTTGGCGCGGCGTCCGCCAAAGAGAAAAGCCGAGATGGGCACGCCTTTTGGATCTTCCCATGAAGCATCGATAACAGGACACTGACCCGCCGGAGCGGTGAAACGCGCATTGGGATGAGCGGCCAGGCGGCCGCAACCGGGCGTCCATGGCCGGCCCTTCCAGTCGATGAGTTTTTCAGGTTCTTGTTCCGTCATCAGTTCCCACCATACATCGCCGTCAGGCGTTAAGGCAACATTGGTAAAGATGGATTTTTGTGTCATGCTCAGCATGGCGTTTGAATTGGATTCCATCGATGTTCCCGGTGCGACGCCGAAAAAGCCATACTCGGGATTAATGGCGTAGAGCCCTCGGTCTTCGCCGAATTTCATCCAGGCGATGTCGTCACCGACACATTCCGCCTTCCATCCTGGAAGCGTGGGAATCAACATGGCAAGGTTGGTCTTGCCGCACGCGCTTGGAAAAGCGCCGGTTATATATTTCTTTACGCCGCCGGGAGAGGTGAGTCCCTGTATCAGCATATGCTCTGCCAACCAGCCCTGGTCGCGTGCCATAACCGAAGCGATACGGAGTGAAAAACACTTCTTGCCGAGAAGCGCATTTCCTCCATAGCCGCTTCCATAGGACCAGATCGTTCTTTCCTCCGGGAAATGGACGATGTATTTATGATCATTGTTGCATGGCCACGGGACGTCTTTCCGGCCCGGCGGGAGTGGCATGCCGACCGAGTGCAGGCAGGGAACAAAATCACCTTCCGGTCCGAGGACGTCGAGAACAGCCTTTCCCATGCGCGTCATGATCCGCATGTTGCAGACGACGTAAGGAGAGTCGGTAATTTCAATACCGATATGGGCGATGTTCGACCCGAGCGGGCCCATGCTGAAGGGGATCACATACATGGTGCGTCCCTTCATGGCACCGTCGTAGAGGGCTGAGAGCGTTTTTTTCATTTCTACAGGATCGCACCAGTTGTTCGTCGGCCCTGCGTCTTCTTTCTTTATGGAACAGATGAACGTTCTGTCTTCCACGCGGGCCACATCGGCGGGATCGGACCTGCAGAGATAACTGCCGGGCCTCTTTTCATCGTTGAGCCTGATAAATGTGCCGGACTTAACCATAAGTTCGCACAATTCATCGTATTCTTTCTGTGATCCGTCGCACCAGTGAATGCGATCCGGCTTGCACATGCGGGCCATTTCATCCACCCATTTGATAAGTTTCTGATTTGACGTCATAACCATCCTTTCTTGAGGAGAATTTATTGTAAAGCGTTTAGCTGCTTGATGATCTAATTTACCGCGATAATTCGTAAAAATGGCATTCTGATCCAGTCGAGTATAGAGAAGAGGCAATATTGTGTCAAGAAGAAAAGCTTTTTCCAAATTCGATAAAATCTTGACAATTAGGAGGTGATCAATTAGCGTAAAACCCCTCGCATGATACTTTAAGGAGGATGACCATGATCGGAGTACTGATTACAACCCACGGGAACCTCGGAAGTGAGTTGATCCGGGCCGCAGAGCTGATAAAAGGAAATTTAAAGGGTGTCAACTGCGTTTCGGTAGACCAGACAAAAGGGGTTGAAGATTTAAAGAAAGAAATCAGTGTAGCCATAAAGAAGCTTGATCAAGGTCAGGGTGTTCTGGTTTTAACGGACCTCTTCGGCGGTACGCCGTCAAACATCTCTCTATCGTTTCTCAAAGAAGGCAAATTAGAAGTTGTAACAGGGGTCAATCTGCCCATGCTCCTCAAGATATCTGATTCCCGTGAAGGAATGAAGCTGAAGGAATTCGCCTCCTACTTAACAAACTATGGCAAGAAAAATATCTATCTGGCAAGCGAACTTTTAAATAAAAAAGTGAATGGGTAAGTTTGACCTTCGTCAAGACATAAAGATATCTTTGATGGAGATTGAGGATCTGGACGACGTCGTGTCCATAGAAAACGCCTCTTTTTCCAAACCATGGTCCAGAAATATGTTTCTGCAGGAACTTGAGTTGAAGATGTCTCGGAACCTCGTCGCAAAAATCACAGAAAAATCGAATACTCACATCGCAGGATATATAACCTACTGGATCGTAGCAGACGAAATTCATCTTCAGAAAATCGCCACCGGACATGATTACAGGCGCTCCGGTATCTCATCGAGACTGATGAAAGAGATGATCGGAAAGTCAGTGGATAACGGATGCAACCGGTGCACCCTGGAGGTAGGCGCTTTGAACAAAAATGCGATAAAGTTATATAAAAAATTTGGTTTTACCGTCCAGGGTGTGAGGCCATTGTATTATGCCGAAAGAGATGAAGACGCTCTCATTATGGGGGCGGATTTGAAAAAATGCATGAAGTTGATTCGCCATGAACCATAGCGGACTGCCAGTACCGGGGAAAATAGTTTCAAACCGGCAATTGATCAACGAGCATTACCTGATGACGGTGAATTTACCGGAGCCAATCATGAACCCCTTGCCCGGCCAGTTCATCATGGTGATGCTGAATCGCAGGGGAGAGGTTTTTCTTGGAAGGCCGTTCAGCATTTACAACTATAACCGTCGCAGGAACAAAGCCACCATTGATATTCTTTACCAGGTTGTGGGCAGAGGAACCCGTCTGATGGCGGAGCTTGAGCGTGGTGACACTCTGGGCATCTTCGGTCCACACGGCAAGTCCTTTGATATGTTCCCCCACGTCAGGAATGTTGTTTTGATAGCGGGTGGTATGGGTGTTGCGCCGATTTCTTACCTGGCATCGTATTACAAAAATAATATTAAGGCCTTTAACGGAAACATTATCTGTTACTCGGGTGCGAGAACGTCCGATCATCTGCTCGGAATGGACAGGCTCATAGCAACCTGCTCATCCGTCCATATCAGCACGGATGATGGAAGCGCCGGCTATTGCGGCGCCGTGACGGAACTTTTCGCCGGGGAACTTCCCGGCTATGTGCCGGATCAGTGCGTTCTTTATGCGTGCGGTCCTTCTCCTATGCTGAAAAGACTTTCAGAGATATTAAAAGGACATGCGATTCCGTGTCAGGTTCTTCTGGAGCAGCGAATGGCATGCGGCGTCGGAGCCTGTCTGGGCTGTGTTGTTGAAGTAATCCATGCAGGCGAAGAAAGTCAATATGCCCGTGTGTGTGTGGATGGGCCTGTTTTTGATATACGGGATATCAACTGGAATACGACATTGGGCGAATCATGACACGCGCTGTTAAAGAAAACGATCCCCAAACAAACCTGTCTGTCAATATCGGTGGGCTTCTTCTGAAAAATCCCGTTATGACCGCTTCGGGAACTTTCGGCTACGGTGAAGAATATGCTCCCTATGTGGATATCAACCGCCTCGGCGCCGTGATTGTAAAGGGCGTGTCTCTTCATCCCCGACGGGGAAATCCGCCACCGAGAATCATGGAAACCGCGTGCGGAATGCTAAATGCCATCGGACTGCAGAATCCCGGTGTCCATGTATTTGTCAGGGACAAGCTTCCCTTCCTCAAACAGTTTGATGTTGCCGTTGTGGTCAATATATTTGGTGAAACGGTTGATGAATACAAACGGATAGCAGAAATCCTGAATCGGACGGAAGGGGTTCATGCCCTCGAGGTAAACATATCCTGTCCGAACGTTGAAAAAGGCGGTATGTCCTTTGGAGCAGACCCAAAGGCAGCTTTTGAAGTGACCCGCGGCGTCAAAGGGGCAACCCATCTTCCTGTCATGGTCAAGCTGACGCCCAATGTGACCGATATCGGCGAGATTGCGGAAACTGTTCAGGCAGCGGGAGCGGACGTAATTTCACTGATTAATACCATCGCAGGAATGTCTGTAGATGTTGAAAATAGAAAGCCCAACCTGCAAAGAGTTACCGGAGGATTATCGGGACCCGCCATAAAGCCGGTGGCCCTCAGAATGGTGCGGGAAGTGACGAAAAGGGTTTCCGTTCCCGTGGTCGGAGTCGGAGGCATCACGAACGCGTCGGACGCGCTCGAATTTCTGATTGTCGGCGCCAGGGCGATACAGGTTGGCTCAGCAAATTTTGTTAATCCCCGTGCGACGATGGATATTCTCGAAGGAATCGAAGAATATATGGTGCGTCATCGTATTCGGGACATTCAGGCATTGATCGGAACGCTCAACGAAGGAGAGGATATATGTTAAATATTTTCATTTCAGTCATCATGATTTTCTTCTGGGTCTCAAATGTATGTGCCGTACAGTCAACGATTATGAACTCGGAAGGTTACGCATGTATGGGGGAGGACAAGTCCCGTAAACAGACCGAAGACGCGGCCATGGCGGATGCGAAGAAAAAGGCTGTCGAGGATGCCGTTACATACGTGAGCAGCATCACAAAAGTAGAAGACTTTGCCATTGTTCAGGACATCGCCAATGCGTATTCAAAAGCCAATGTAAAAATACTGGACAAAAAAAGCTCATGGTATAAGGATGAGCGCGCGGGAGATTGCTATAAGATACAAATCAAGGCAGAGGTGATTCCGGACGAAAAGGCCATCAAGGAAGCAGCAGCGAAAAAACCGGCGGCGGACAACCCCGTCCTGCCGCTGCAGGTCAGCCTCTGGACAGACAAAAAAGAATATGCGGATGGTGATAAAATCAAGATCTATCTCAAAGGAAACAAACCCTTTTATGCCAGGGTTCTGCACAAGGATACGAAAGGCAAATATCTGCAGCTTCTACCCAATCCCTACAGAACTGAAAACTATTTTAACGGGGGTGTGATATATGAAATACCTTCCGGTAACGACAAGTTTGAACTTGAAGTAAGCCCTCCCTTTGGCGATGAACAGATCGTGCTCTATTCAAGTACATCCCCTCTCGGTGATATCAACCTGAAGGCGGAAGGCGGCGTTTATCAGGTCAAGACTAAAGAAAGAGACATCGGCATAAAAACGCGGGGGGTGAAAATCAAAGGAATGGATGAGATGCCATTTGGAAAGAAAACCACCGATATCACGGAAAAGAAGGACAAGGTGGATGCATCCGAATTTTTTGAAGATCAACTGAAAATCAGAACGGGACAGTAAAGACATCATGTCGCCTATTGAAACCATTGCAGAAGGCATTTACATGATCGGCGGGCCGGACATCTCCCGTTCGGAAGATGCAACATCATTTATAATTGATTTTAAAGGTGAACTGGTCATGATCGATGCAGGGGCGGGAGGAAGTTCACGGATCCTGCAAAAAAATATGGAAGACGGAGGTCTTGATCCCGGGACCATAAGCACCCTCATTCTTACCCATAACCATATTGACCACATCGGCTCGGCAGCGTATTTCAGAACAAATTTCGGTTGTAAAATTCTGATCCATGAACTCGATGCCGGCGCCGTTGAAGAAGGCGACCCTGTCAGAACTGCAGCGAGCTGCTACGGCACACATTTTCCTCCGATGCCGGTAGACAGGAAACTGAAGGGCGATCAGGAAATTCTTGCCTTCGGAAACGAAGAACTTCACTGCCTTCATACCCCTGGACATACACCGGGCTCCATGTCCATTTATGTCGACAGGGGCGGAAAGCGCGTCCTCTTCGGTCAGGACATTCACGGACCTTTTCTGGATATTTTCGGATCCGACATTAACAGGTGGAAACAATCAATGGCGAAGCTCCTCGCCCTCGACGCGGACATTCTCTGCGAGGGACATTTCGGTATTTTTCAGCCAAAGGAGCATGTAAGGAAATATATCACGAGATACTTGAGAAACTATACCTGAAAAGAAGATTGACGGTTTCGTAAAAAGTCCGATAATCCCTACTTTGTCATTCCGGGCTTGATCCGGAATCCAGTTCTTTAGAGTAGTTGTACGTTCTCTGGATTCCCGCTTTCGCGGGAATGACACTTTGAGGTGAAATTCGACTTTTTACGAAATTGTCAAATAATTTCATTCAGGTGGGAAATATCATTAAGTAACAATACGGTTCCCTGCCCGCTCTCAAACGACACCACCGTCTTTGATGCCATATTCACAAACATCTGTCTTGCATTTGACAGGCTAAGATTCTGAATTTTGCACAGAATGGTCATGATCGCCATGCCGTGGGATACGACGAGAGTGTCTCTGGAGGTTTCGAGAATCATGCCCATCACATCCCAGACCCTTTCCTGAACCTGGGCGAGGGATTCCCCGTTAGGCATAACAACGGACGCCGGATTTTCAATCCATTCCTTGAGAAATGCTCCGTGAGTTTCCTTCAGTTCCTGTATGGTCAGGCTTTCAAAATCTCCATGATTGAGCTCCCGCAGCTTCGGTTCGACTTTGATCTCTGTATCATGGAACCGGGCAATCGCCTGGGCCGTATCATAGGCGCGTTTCAGCGGACTTGAGTATATGGCATCTATCTTATCCTTCTCCATAGACAGGGCGAGTTTCTTCACCTGCATGCGACCATCATCGCTCAATTCAACGTCCGTATGCCCCTGTATTCTGTTTTCCCTGTTCCAGAGCGTCTCTCCGTGTCTGACAAGTATGAGTTTCAAAAATTTTCCTCCCGGACATAAAACTTTTTGAATAATTTAATCGAAAGTACCCCTAAACCATCCGTTCAATTTCCTGTATTTTCTTTTCCAGCCTTTTCGCGGAAACGGGGAAGGCGGTTTTTATTTCCTGAGCGAACACGGAAACCTTGTATTCCTCAATCATCCATCTGAGTTCCTCAATCGCTTCCTTTTTTTTGCCCGAGGTATAGGGTGAAACGCCGTTTAGCATATCCTGATGCTGAACGACAAAGGTTTTTATCTCCTTTGTCTTCTGAAATGCCTTTTCGAGATGGACCAGTCCCCGTTCTGCACGGATGGTCATTGCGCGGAGATACCTGATAATATCAGGAGCTTTATCGTCATGGTACAGCAGCAGAAATTCGGGCGGCATCAAACGGTTCAGGTCGATCTTGATTTCTTCGAGATACTGAATAGCCGGCCGGTTAAAACGGCTGGCCGTCACGAGAGAGCGATGCTTCACGACGATGTCGCGGTAGGCCTTGATCAGGGGTTTAATCTTCATTAAAACGTCCTGGCCGACAGGCAGGATTTTCAAGGCCACATCTTCGGCATGCCTTTCAAACGCTTTTTTCGTTCTGACGGGATGATCAAACAGGTCGCGCAACACCCTTTCCAAAATAGCCTTTTCGAGGATCTTTGTCTGGCCGATATCATCAGCCCATATTTTTATTTCTCCAGTCGGCACGAGTGTTTTCTTAAGATACTTCAAGTCATTGTTGAAGAATATCGAATAGAGCTCCATGACACCTTTCTTGTGGGATGCTTCCGCTTCTATGCGGCTTTTAAATAAGCGTACGTTAATATAGCCATCGGCGGCTTCCAAAGCGGGATAGGCAAACCCTTCCAGATCGGATTCCTCTCCCAGTGAAATCGCCTCGGGGAGATCGCCGAAACTCCATTCCTTCAAGCCGGTTTTTTCCCATATCTTCTGCGCCTTGAGAAAGGCCGTCGATGCTATTTCAGAGACGATCTCATTCTGAAGGGATATGATATCCCGTCCTGATGAAACCTCCCTTCCTTTTTCATCAACGACAGCATAACGAATCTTCAAGTAATCGGAAACGGCGTCCTGGTTCCATAATGACGCAGGTATGTCCAGACCGTATCTTTCATAAATGGTTTTTCCCATTACGGAAAGCAGCAAATCTTCCCCTTGCTCCATTTCCTTCAGAATGATCCCGCAGGTATGGGACAGCGGTTGAAGTTTCTTTTTGAATTCTTTGGGGAGGTCTTTCAAAAGGGCTGTAATTTTTTCTCTCAAGAGCCCCGGTATCAGCTTGTCGGCAGATTTATCCGATATGCTGGAGATCATGTGAACGGGAACCCTCAAGGTAACACCGTCATCCGGTTTTCCGGGATCAAAACGATAGCTGCATAAAAAGCGCTGACTGCCGACGGCCACCTCGTCCGGATATAGGGCCATTTCGTCGTCAGGTGGAAAATGTTGAAGGATATCCTCTTCCTTCATGCGCAGGAAATCGTCGCTGCCCCTGTCTCTGATGAGTTTTCGAAGGGTTCTCGCATCGTAAATGCCTGCGATCCTTTCCCGATAGTAGCGCGCGAATTCCTCTTCAGAGGCGAGAAGGTTGCGTCTCCTGATTTTATCCTCCATCTTTGAGATTCTCTCGATGATCTCCTGATTGTGAAGCAGGAAAGGGAAGGGTCTCCTCACGTTACCTTCAACCAGGGCGCTGTGAATGAAGATTTCCGAGGCTTCATCGGGATTGATTCTGCCGTATGAAACAGGCTTTTTCGGCACAATCACCAGACCGAAGAGGCTGACCTCTTCATAGGCAACCACTTCACCGCGATCGCGGCTCCAGTGAGGCTCCGAATAATTGGAGCGGCAGAGGTCTCCTCCGAGTTCTTCGAGCCACTCGCTTTTTATGTTTGCCGCCATACGGGCAAATAATCTTGATGTCTCAATCATCTCTGCCGCAACAACCCACGTTCCAGCTTTGTTGAAAAGCCCGGAGCCCGGAAAGATCATCACTTCTTTTCCTCTGGCAGCGGTATAAATGTTCTTTTCCTTCTTGGTCGCTATGTTGGAAAGATACCCGCTCAGGATCGATTTGTGGATTCCCTCGTAGAGGATTTTATCGTCGTCATCCCGACTCTTTTTAATTTTCCAACCCTGCTCGTCCAGAATCGATTTGAGCTGGTCGTACACATCACCCCATTCTCTCATCCTTCTGAAGGAAAGAAAATGCTCCCGGCAGAATTTTCTCATACGGTTCTTTGTCGTTGCAGTACGCATTATGCCCCGGTACCGGTTCCAGATGTGAAGAAGGGTCATAAAATCCGAAGCGGGATCGGTAAAAGCGGCATGGATTTTATCGGCTTCCTTCTCAAATTCCACCGGCCTTTCTCTCGGGTCCTGGATGCTGATGACTGACGCAATGATCAGAATTTCATCCACGCATTTTTCCTTCTCTGCCTCAATGATCATTCGGGATATCCTGGGATCAATGGGAAGGTGCGCCATCATCTTGCCCCGCTCCGTCAACGAATACTGTTGATCATCGCCTGAGTCGGCATCTTTCTCCCCTGTTTCAATGGCGCCAAGCTCTCTGAGGATTTCGATGCCATCCCGGATATTCTTTGGATGCGGAGGATCGATGAAAGGGAAAAACGATATGTCTCCCAGATTGAGGGAAAGCATCCTCAGGATGACCTCGGCAAGGTTTGATCTGAGGATTTCCGGTTCTGTAAACAAGGGTCGGTCTTCATAATCGGCTTTATCGAACAGGCGTATACAAATCCCGTTCTGTACACGGCCGCATCTTCCTTTCCTCTGATCCGCACTGCTCCTGGAAATCGCTCTGATGGGCAGGCTTGTCGTCCGGGAGCGGGGATTATAACGGGAAATACGAGCCAGGCCTGTATCGATCACATATCTGATTCCGGGAATGGTGATGGATGTCTCGGCCACGTTGGTCGCCACAACGATTTTTCTTGACGATGACGGCTGAAAAATGCGGCGCTGTTCCGTCCAGGGAAGGCGGGCAAACAGGGGGAGAACGATAGCTCCTTTCCCAATTTTTGTTTCCAAAAGCTCACATGTTTCCCGTATATCCTGCTCTGTGGGCATGAAAATGAGCATATCCCCGCCATACCTGTCTTCCATGAGTTTTTCCGCAGCCGATACGGCAGCATCAACGTAAGTGATCTCGCCCGCTTCCTCCAGATCGTGGTCGAGGGGCCTGTAGCGCAATTCCACAGGATACATACGCCCGGAAACTTCGACAGTCGGCGCCTGAAAGGAACGGGAAAACTTTTCCGTATCGATGGTTGCCGAAGTGATGATGACTTTGAGGTCTCTTCTTTTGCGCAGGAGGGTCCTCAGGATGCCCATGACGAAATCAATGTTCAGGCTTCTTTCATGGGCTTCATCAACAATGATGGTATCATACCGTCTCAGGTAAGGGTCATTCTGTGCTTCGTTGAGGAGGATCCCATCCGTCATGATCTTGATATAGTTGTTCCGGCCCGACCTGTCCTCAAAACGAATCTGATAGCCGACGGATCGGCCAACCTCTTCGTCAAGCTCTTCCGCAATGCGATGAGCCACGGTTACGGCGGCAACCCTTCGGGGCTGGGTGCAACCGATGATGCCGAAAATTCCCCTGCCGGCTTCAAGACACATTTTGGGAATCTGCGTCGTCTTCCCCGAACCTGTTTCTCCCGTAATAACGACCACCCGGTTGTTCTTTATGGCTTCGACAATGTCATTTCTCTTAGCTGTAATGGGGAGGGCTTCCGGATACTTGATCTTCGGAATGTTGGCACGCCTTAGGGACTTTCTGACATCGGCAGTCATTGATCTTTTCTTTGTTACAATACGCTTGTTAATCATACTAAATTATTTCATGAATCCGAGCATGATGTCAATACAACTGACCCATATTAATATATCTCACGAAAGTGACTTGTAATATTTTATAAACATGGTATTTTTAAAGCGTAAAAGAAACGTGTCTTTTTATGCAGACAGGCACATAAGGCTCGACGCAGATAAGAAAAATATAAGGAAGGGATTATTCAGATGCCGCTGGCCACATTTTATTTCCAGCTTCATCAGCCGCTCCGGCTCCATCCGGAAAGAGACAAGTTCCTGTGGGATGAGAAAAACAGGGACGTATTTTTGAAAGTCTCTGAAAAATGCTATCTCCCCGCAACCGTCATGTTTACGGAGCTTATTTCGAATTACCCCGAATTTAAAATCACCCTCAGCATGACCGGCACGTTCCTCGAACAGGCCGAACTCTATCAACCTGCCGTCATCAGAGCCCTGCAGGAATTGTATGCAGCAGGAATGGAGTATAACCAGGTCGAATTTCTAAACGAGACATACTATCACTCTCTCACCAGTCTTTTTGAAGATCCCGTAAAGCAGGAATTTCGGGATCAGGTTTCTCTTCATCGTGAAAAACTAAGAGTTCTCTTCGGTGCTATCCCGACCTCGTTCCGTAATACCGAACTCATGTACAACAATCATATTGCAGACGTTGTTGCAGATATGGGCTATGCAGCCATGCTATGCGAGAAGAGGGACGATATGTACACCGGCAGCGATCAATCCATATCGCCTAACGCCGTCTTCCGGGCAAGGGGAAGGGGGAGCAACCTGATCGTGATACCGCGAAACAGGGAACTGAGCGATGACGTTGCGTTCAGATTTCCAAACGATCCTCTGCCTCCCGAACAGTATGCTTCGTATATCGCGCGGATTGACGGAGAAGCCGTTATGCTCGGCTATGATTTCGAACATATCGGCGAACACATCTGGGAAGACAAAGGGATCTTCGATTTCTGGAGGGGTTTGCCGGAGGCGCTTTCAAAACATACCAACATCGTTCTGGCAAATCCCACGGAAATTGCGGAGAAGTTCAAGGATACCGATTGCCCGGTCCTTGATATTCACGGATTGGCCACATCGTCCTGGGCGGATGCAGGAAGAGACACCTTCGGATGGCTGGGAAACTATACTCAATTCGAACTGTTCAAAAACATTGAAAACATGGAAAAGGACGCCCGCAGGGCAGGGATCGAGCTCTTTACCCGGTGGAGACAACTGACCACATCGGATCATATTTATTTTCTTCACGAGAGAATCGGTGAAGATCATGCCGTGCATGCCTATTTCAATCCCTACGGGGGGTCTATTGCGCAGCCGACTCACGTACTGACGCGGAAGATCGACGACCTTGAAGTGCTCATCAAGCGCTTCGAAATCATCAAGGAAAAAAAGAGAACGGCCGTCCTGATGATTACTCCTGAAACGGGAAGACTGCCCGAAGATATGGGGGCGCTTGCCAAATATATATCCGGAAAGAGCGGCGGACAGGGAGAGGTGATTTCCGCCTTATGTGAAGGTCTGACAGAAAGAGGGATTGATGTTCACCTGCTAACCCTGAATTTAAAAAAACGTTTTCAGCGGGAAATGGCTATGGATGAACATCAGTGGAGAGAAATCAGGTATAATATCGATCCCGAAAAAATTCATCTCGTCAGTTCATCAATCTTTGCTGACAATCTAAGCGCTTATGCAGGGGACCCTTTGCTGACAGCCGCAGAATTTCAAAAAGAGATTGTAAACAATATCATCAAAGAGGTCCGCGGCAGGCATGAAGGAAGACTGATCGTCCACAGCCACGACTGGATGGCAGGCGGCATCGTAACGGCATACGCCAAGTCGACAGGGCTTCCCATTCTCCATACAGTCCATAATGTGTTTACAGCGGATTTACCTGTCGAATATCTTGGGGGGATTAATCTCAGCAGTATCTCCGACAACCTTTATTTTTCCGACCACCATGGGAAAAAAGCGATAGATTGTCAGGCCACGGCTATCAAGAATGCAAGCATTGTCAATTTCGTGGGGAAAAAATTTCTTTCGGAGGTGGTTGAAGATTATTTCCTGGACAGGCCGATTGTGCCCATAAGCGTCCGCAATGAAACCAAAATGAAATATTATCACGATAGGGCGCTGGCGATCATCAACGCGCCTTCTTTGAATATGTATCCGGAGCGATGTGAACACTGTGTAAGAAAATATGGACCCGATGATGCGGTCATTGAGACAAAAAAGGAAAATCTCGTGGAGTTTCAGAAGAAAACGGGGTTAAATGTTAATCCGGATGCCGTCCTGTTTTACTGGCCGTCGAGACTCGATCCAACCCAGAAAGGGGTTGAACTCCTTGAAGCCATAGCCCAGCACTTTGTAAACATGCACGCTGATGCACAGATAGCTATCGTGGCGGACGGCATCGGGAATGATCGAACCCATGCCGATACTCTGGGAAGAATTGCTTATGCATCCAACGGAAAGATCACCTATCAGCCTTTCAGCGATAGCCTCTCCATGCTTGGTTATGCGGCTGCAAGCGATGTGTTTGGAGCCTCCTTGTATGAACCATGCGGCCAGATTGATCAGATTGGAAACCTGTTCGGCGCAACGGCTACCAACCGTGATACAGGTGGGTATCATGACAAAATCAGGGAAATACGTTTGAAGACCGATGGAGCTACCCAGGATGTCGGCAATGGTTTTCTTTTCCGGGATTATGACACGGGAGGGCTCTGGTACGGAATGCAAAAAAGCCTTCACTTCCACAAGAGGCCTGCAAAAGTAAGAGAAATACAAGTGAAACGAATCATGAAGGAAGCCAGGGAAAAATTCGACCTGGGGAACATGATCGCCGAATACATCCGGATTTATGAGAGACTAAACGGAGGACGGCCGCTCACGTAGCAGCCGCATGTCATTTTTTCATCGCTGCCACCCCAAATCAAGGTTCATGTCGCCGGGAGCCTCCAGCCTGACAGAAGAAAGAATGGCCTTATTTTGTCCCGCCGCTACTTCAAGGTTCCAGATCAATAAGGATGGTGATTTTTCCGACGGTTCCGGATCATTTTTCAATGTCAGTTTGATTCTTTCATCCCGGGGCTGGGGATTTGCTTCTTCAATCATCACCCGGGAGGACTCTACTCGTGAATTCATGATATCAATGCGCCAGTCCCAGGCAAACGTTTGCCTGTCCGTCAGAATGCCCCTCTCTCCCGATTTTTTCGAAATCAGGGTTCTCTTGGCCGTAACAAGGGTATCGAGACCAAAGAAAAGGACTGTTTCTTTTCCGGCAAGTGAAAATTGACGCTTTCCAATTATGGCGCCATCGATCATGAAAGTGGCATTGCCGGGCGGAACCTCTTTTGATTCGGGAAGGCTGATCGAGGCTCTTACGAATGCCTGCGGGCTCAGGCTGGGCCTGATCAGATAGGCAAACTCCGACGGCCATGACTCTTCCTGTAGTTTAACCCTCTGTATCGATCCCGCCGGCAGGTTCTTCCTGCCCATTTGCCAGACGGAGTAGGTACTCTGTCTGACCTGCTGCGGAACTTCCGCGGCCGCCGGTGCGGCTCCGAGAGATTCGTCAAATTCTTGCATTACATTCGCCTTTGCCGCTTTCCTTTCCTGTTGATAGCGGAATACCGGACGGGGTTTAATGATCCACGGAGGCAGGTCGGAGGGAGAAACGGACGGCGGGGGCTTCAGCGTGGCTAAATTCGTGATGACCTGATTCCAGTCATGGCCGGAACTCTGCCAGATTTCCGCTTCCCAGGTAAATGATACCTTGCCGTCCCTGGGGCCGGCTTCAAGACGATACAGGGGAATCCACCCGCAACCGGACATGGAATAGGTGTATGTCAGTGTCGCCTCGGCAGCTTGCGGACCTGATATCAGGATGGTGACCTCCCATGCCGTATCTTTCTTGCCGGCCATTCGCTCCAGTTCGTCCTGAAGCTCCTTGATTTGTTTGTCCAGTTTTTCTACATCAAGCTCGTGATTTACCTTATCCTGATAGGCTTTTTTGGTATTTTTTCCGATGGCCGCAGACATGTTATGGGCATCGGATAAGGTTTTTGTCTTTGCCTTCGTCTGAAGTTGCCAGAACTGCATCTGGATATTGAGGGCGTGGATTGAGGCCTGGAGACTTCTTTTGTCATTCTTGATTTTCTCTATCTGTTTTTTGAGCTCGGATATTTTTACATCATTCTGACGGACTATCTGGCGCCATGACTGATCCTCTATTTTCATTTTCGAAGTGTTTTGCAGACGTGTCACCAGTGTATCGGGATCTGCCTGGGCCGGAAGGAAAAAGATGGCTTTCCGCAGGCCTTTCCCCTCAGACTGCAACTTAACCTTCGTTATCTCAACTATCTGAGCAGAATCGGGAAACAGGGTAACTTCGCGAGGGAGAGACCAGGAATTTACGGGAGTAAATGTAATGATAGCGGAGACCAATAATATCCGTATAGTCAAACGATAACTTCTGTCTTGCATCTGGCAACCTCCTAAAAGTGGGGTTTATGGCGCTTACGTTGAAAAGTCTTTTCCGATCGCTGCGGCGATCTTTCTGACCTCTTTCATGATCATGGGCAAATCCATCGTTAAAAGTTTTCTGTCCCGCATGACCATCCTGCCTCCGATGATGCTTGTGACCACATCTGCACCAGACGCGGCATAGACAAGCTGAGAGTAAGGGTTAAAAAGAGGAATCCAGTGGGGTTTGTTCGTGTCAAGAATGATAATATCAGCACTTTTTCCCACCTCAATGGAACCAATCCGGTCATCCAGACCAAGAACCCGGGCGCCGTCAATCGTCGTCATATTCAAAACGGTTCTGGCGTTCATTACCGTGGAATCCATTTCGGCGACCTTGTGAATCTTGGCTGCCGTATCCATTTCGCCGAAGAGGTCAAGATCATTATTGCTTGCGGTGCCGTCGGTGCCGAGACCGACGGTGACGCCTTTTTGCAGAAGCTTTGGAATTGGTGCAATACCGGCAGCAAGCTTCAGACTGCTTTCAGGATTATGAGATACCGTTACATCGAATGCGCTCAGTATGTCCATTTCTGCTTCCTCAAGCCAGTTGCAGTGAACGGCAATTGTGCGGCGATCAAGAACATTGAGGTCTCTCAGATAGGCAACAGGCAATTTCCCATACTGTTCCCGAATAATGGATACTTCTTCTTTGGTCTCGGACACATGAATGGTGTAAGGAACGTGGGCCTTTCTTGCCACGTCCTTGATGCTGCTGAGGGTCTCGGGAGAACAGCTGTACGGAGCATGACAGGCGAGTGCAGGGATAAGCAATGGGCTTTTCCCCTGCCACTTTTCTATAAATCGTTCCGCGACCTCTGTAATTCTGGACGGATCATTCGGTGTGGGAAGATCGATGAAACCCTGGCAGACGATTCCTCGCATTCCGGAGTCCAGAGCGGCCTTTGCAACACTGCTTTCATAAAAATAGGCATCACAGAAAGTGGTTGTACCTGAAAGGATCATCTCCGCGATGGCAAGCGTGGCCGCGGCATAGACCATTTCCCTGTTGACGTGCTTCGCTTCGGCCGGCCATATATGATTCTGAAGCCATTCCATTAAGGGAAGGTCATCCGCCATCCCCCTGAAGCATACCATAGGCAGATGTGTATGGGTATTAATGAGCCCGGGCATGACAAGACAGTCAGTGGCGTCAAGCGTTTCTTTCGCCCGGTATGAATGCCCGGCACCTGTCTTCATGGTTTCAATCAGATCGATCCGGCCATCCCGAATGCCTATAACCGGATTTTCAATTATTCCGACGCTTTCCGACACAGAGAGCAGGAGACCACCGGCAATAATGATATCATATTCTGCATTCATCAGCGAAACCTCAGGAGTCAAAACTCTTTCGAATGCGGACGGCGATCTGATTGACTCTTTGCATGACTTCCGCTTCATTGATCGTCAGAAGCCTGCGATCCTGCATGACTATTCTTCCATTGATAAGGACCGTTTCTGCATCTGCCCCGTTTACGGCATAGACCAGATGGGAGTATTCATCGTAAAGTGGTGTCAGATGGGGTTTATTCAGATTGACGATGACAATATCCGCTTTTTTCCCCGGCTCGAGCGTACCGACGAGTCTGTCAAATCCCAAGACCTTCGCTCCCTGGGAGGTGGCCATGTGAAGGACGGTATGGGCGGACATCACGGTCGGATCGAGCAAGGCGGATTTCTCCAGTTTGGCCGCCGTATCCATTTCCTGAAACATGTCCAGGTTGTTGTTGCTCGCGCAACCATCAGTGCCGAGACCGACGGTAACACCGGCCTTTAACATGTTCGTAATAGGGGCAACCCCGGAGGCAAGTTTCATGTTGCTTTCAGGATTATGAACGACCTTACAGCCATGGTCGGCAAAAAGACGGAAATCCTCTTCTTGCATGTAGACTCCATGAAAAACAAAGAAACGTTCATTCAAGTATCCGATCTCTTTCAGGAAATCCGACGCCTTTAGCCCCAGCTTTTCCTGGAGCAAGTCCACTTCAGTCATGTTTTCAAGAAAATGGGTAGCCAGCGGGGCGTCGTATCTGTCCGCCAAAGCCTTGGCGTCTTTGAGAAGAGCGGGGGAGCAGGTGTAGAGGGCATGGGGTTCCACAACGATGCTGACAAGGGGGTCGTCGGCCCACTTCCTGATCAGCCTCTCCGTATAGTCCAGCCCCTCCTGAGGCGTTTGAAAATTCGGCGAGGGAAAGTCATAAAGAACCTCTCCCAACAAACAGCGCATTCCTGCTGATTTAGCCGCCTGTGCCGTTTCATCTTCAAAGATGTACATGTCACAGAAGGTAGTCGTCCCGGACTTTATCATCTCCGCGCATGCCAGAAGACTGCCCCAGTAAGCGAGTTCCGGATCGACATTTTTTGCCTCTGCGGGTAATATATAATTACTCAGCCAGTCCATCAGATCCATATCATCGGCAAGCCCCCGGAAACAGGTCATGGCCGCATGGGTATGCGCGTTGATGAGACCCGGCATAACCAGAGAACCTTTCGCATCAATCTTCTTCTTCCCGGAATATTCTTTCTCGATGTCTCTCTCGTTTCCTACTGCAATGATGGTATCTCCCGTGATGGCCATGGCGCCCTTTTGAATCCTCGTATCCTTCTCATCCATCATGAGGATTCGCCCCCCTGAAATGATAATATCCGCATCTCTCATAGGTTTATGCTTTCTTTTGGCCAAAATCGCATCGCATATTCTCCGACTTTTAAGTGTGCAGTTTTACTTGAGGTAAAATCGCTGTTTCCTTATCACAATACCCGAATGATCATCAAGGGATATTCAGTTGCGTACTCTAAAGCCTTGACAGTGATTTTCAAAAATACTATATGAACCGGGAAAAAGCCTGGGTGGCGGAACTGGTAGACGCAAGGGACTTAAAATCCCTCGATACCTGGTATCGTGCCGGTTCGATTCCGGCCCCAGGCACCATGAATAAAAGATTTAGATACGGGGTTGAGATTTGACTATCTGCCCCCTTCTAAATCATCACCATTTCCAATCCTCCCCCCCATCTTTTCTTTTACGTTGTGAATTAACATAATCCAGATATTCTAAAATCAACCATAAAAATATCAGATAAAAATAATGACCATAAAACAAAAGCACTGGTATCAAGAGTATGCAGACACAAAAAAGGATTTTTATAACATTGTCAGTCAAGACAAAATCCAATATTCCGTTAATCCTTTTCAATAAATTCATTTACTCAGATCCCCTTTATCTTCTGCGCGTTGTTTTGGGTTTCAGTGCATCCCCTTTGCTCTCTAAATGCTCAAGTGCTAAATAAAGAAATGAAGGGATTTCCCTGACACCCCGCTCCCACATTGAAACCGCCTGATTAGTAACGCCCAGGACAGACGCTAATTGTGCCTGTGACCAATCGTTCTTTAATCTCCAGGTTTTTAATTCTATCGGTTGCATGGTTATTAAGTAAAACAATGTTTTATAATACTCAAGGTTAATTGATAAGGGAATGTCATTTTATTGTGTTTAATCCATTTGTCCATATCTCGAATGTCAATGAGCACCCGGCACCCTTCTTTTATATAAGGGATTTTCCCCGCCTATAACATTTCACGGATTCCTCAGACTATCCGAACCAGTGAAACAGACACCTCTGGTAAGGTGTAAAGCCCTTTTGCAACCGATATCTTTGGATTTGAAATCTATTTCACATTGACATACAATATCGCTTTCCCTATACTTCACAAACTGCAAAATAAAAAGCTCATTTCCGATAGAATCTGACTACAGGGAGACCATTTTGACCCTCCGCGAAATTAAGGAACTTTTGGATGCGGAAGTCCTCATCGGTGAAAGCCAGTTGGATATGGAAGTCAAAACGGCTTT
>Ga0116202_10000163_pt1 | contig 34612 bp, 28 predicted proteins | sample LakKivw325mmetaG_FD_94479 | JGI IMG/M metagenome (GOLD analysis project Ga0116202, IMG submission 94479) | Anoxic lake water microbial communities from Lake Kivu, Rwanda to study Microbial Dark Matter (Phase II) - Lake Kivu water 325m metaG | ecosystem: Environmental > Aquatic > Freshwater >... | reverse complement strand
CTGACAGTGCAATCGTCCGGGAGGGCGTCAACGTTGCGTGAGCTTGCGTGTTGGTAGGTTGTGCCGGTGTTGAGCTTGGCACAATCTGTGTATAGATCGGCGCAAAGGTCGAGGTACTGGTTACCTGCGCTGTCTCTCTTGGGCGCGTGCTGGTGCCAGATCGAGCTGGGGTAGTCGTCGTCTGTGCCACCGGCAATGTTGCTGTCGATATCTTCGTCAAAATGCCACTGGTTGCTGCCTCACCAGGCGTCAACGGCTCACAGGCAGCCACCCCGCCCGATCCCTGGTTATAAGCTTTTAGTAGCTCATACAGCCGTACGGCTTCCTCCCGCTCGCCCTCCGCTAGCTCGCTTCCTGACGCGTGATCCACCAGCCACCCGTACGCATCGAATAACACTTGCTCAATCGTGCTTTCGTCAGCGCCCCCACGGATATTAAGATATGCAGCCGCCAGTTGCGCTCGTAATTCCTCCCACGGTCCGTTCTTGGTATCTGCGAATATTGACGCGATATCGCCCGTTGTGTACACCTGCCCGGCAATCACCATCTGTGGCGGGTATGCTTCTGTGTGAGCTTCCCAGTAAGCCACGGTGTGAACGCAGTTGGCGTTTGCGATAATTTCATCCGCTGTGGCTGTCGGGCTCACCTCCCCACCCAACACTACGGGCAGGTAGGTTGCCATTGCCCACACCACGCCCACAAATACCACCACGCTGGCAATCACCACAACAATCAGCAATCCTTTTTTTTCAGGCATCAGGATATCCGCATGAAAACCATCGTCCTGCCGCTTTTGGGGAATTCATAGCTAAATGGAGCCGTTCGCACCTCTCAACAGGCATATGCTGGGAGTATTCTTACAAAACTCAAATCTTTCGTCAATAAATATTTAACAATTTTACTCTATAGTAAGGGCAGGATTAAGGAAAGTAATATTCTAACCTTTACATATTGAGAATGGAGGTAAAAGAGTATGTTAACTCGTTGGGATCCTTTCCAGGAAATGTTAAATCTTCGCCGCACTGTTGACCGCTTGTTTGATAATGTGAGCCCCGACCGTGAGTGGCAGCCGATGCAATGGGGCCTGGCGGTAGACGTGGTCGAAAATAAGGACGATTTCGTCGTCAAGGCATCCATCCCGGGCATTAATCCTGATGACCTGGATGTCTCTTATTCCGATGATACCCTGACTATCAAAGGTGAGATTAAATCGGATAACGAATACAAGGAAGACCAGTACCACCTTCACGAACGACGCTACGGCTCATTTGCTCGCAGCATTACCCTGCCCACCAAGGTCAAGGGTGACGCCATCGACGCTTCGTACCAGAACGGCGTGCTCACCTTGCGTCTGCCCAAGGCCGAGGAAGTGAAGCCCAAGCGCATCGCCATCAAGGTCAGCGATCAAAAGATGATCGAAGGTAAATCCAGAAACAAATAAGCACATAACACTCAAGAACGGGTGCCGCGCACCCGTTTTTTGTTTTTCGCGACCACCTCTTCTCCCTTACTTTATGCCTGCAATTCGGATCATGTCTTGATGTTATACTTGCCGTATGCAGGTGGTTCAGGTTCGTCGCCTGGGTTTGGTGCCCTATCAGCAAGCTTGGGATTTACAGGACCGGCTTGCCGGCCAAATCGCCGCCAGCGAGCTTCCCCCCACCCTGTTGCTGCTGGAGCATCCTCATACTTTTACCTTTGGTCGCAGGGGCGTGTCTTCCAACCTGTTGTGGGATCAAGCTGAGGTCAAGCGTCGCGGTGTTGAGGTTTTTTGGGTGGATCGCGGCGGCGATGTAACTTACCACGGCCCTGGCCAGCTGGTGGGTTACCCTCTCATCCCCCTTGATAACTCCGGACTTGTCGGTTCCTCCCCCTCGGGTGCTATTACTCTTCCCCATGCAGACTATATCGCCTATTTGCGCAAGCTCGAGCAGCTGCTTATCCAGGTCCTGGCTTTCTTTGGTGTGCACGGCGAGCGGGTTAAAAATCTCACCGGGGTGTGGGTTAATGGCGCCAAGATTGCTGCCATTGGGATTAAAGTTGATTCCCACGGCATCACCCGGCATGGATTCGCCCTCAACGTCGCCCCCGATATGCGTTATTGGGATGGTATCATCGGTTGTGGCCTGTCAGGGTATTCTGTCACCAGCCTGTCTGGCCTGCTCCCGCAACCACCCACCATGCAGCAGGTGATCGATGCCCTCATCCCGACTTTCGAAGACGTTTTCGAGGTCACCTGCCAGGTAGTCGCGTAAGGTATAATAACGCAAAGATCAATTTTTGCGGTCTGATTTATTCAGCGGAGGAATTTCTTGGCCAGTTCGACTTTAAAAATAGTCATCCCCATGGCTGGGTATGGCACTCGTTTACGGCCGCATACCTGGAGCCGACCCAAGCAGCTTTTACGCCTGGCAGATGAAATGGTCATCGACCACGTCCTGGATACCTTCGCCAGCCTCCCCAACCTGGATCAATCTGAATTCATCTTTATTGTCGGTTACCTGGGAAATAAGATCGAAGAATATATGCGCCAGGTCCATCCCGACCTCGATGTGCGCTATGTGCAGCAGCCTGAAATGCGTGGCCAATCCCACGCCATCTCCCTGGCAGAAGAATACCTCGACGGCCCCATGATGATGCTGTATGGCGACACGCTGATCAAGACTGATTTCTCCTTCGTCCCCACAGAACAAGCGGCCGCCGTCGCCTGGGTGAAAGCTGTGCCTGATCCGCGCCGGTTTGGCGTGGCATGCATGGGCGCCGATAATTGGGTCACCCACCTGGTCGAAAAACCACAAACCATGGAAAATAACCTCGTGTTGGTGGGGTGCTATTACTTCCAAGACTCCACCCGGTTACTTAATGCCATCCAGGAACAAATGCAGCGCAATATCGCCCTCAACGGCGAATTTTTCCTGGCAGACGCCATCAATGTCATGCTCGAGCACGGCCTGAAGATGCGCGTTGAGAAGGTGGATACCTGGCTGGATGCTGGCGTCCCTGAAGATATCCTCACTACCAACCGCTACCTCCTGGATCATGGGCATGACAATACTACACTCGCTCATCAGCACAAGAACTCGGTGATCCTGCCCCCCGTATTCATCCACCCCTCCGCCGCCATCGAGAATTCGGTCATCGGCCCACATGCATCAATCGGTGCCAAATGCAGCATCCAAAGTTGCATTATACGTGACAGTATCGTTGATGATGACTCTGAAGTCAATAATGTGATCATGGAGCATTCGCTGATCGGCCGAGAAACGCATATCCACCACCATGCAAGCGTCATGAACGTGGGTGACCACACCGAGTTGAGCCTGTGATTGCCCCCCAACGCGTGGAATGCCGCTCAGACCATGAATACCTCGGCCGCCCGGTCGCCTTCTACTGGCAGGATGCGCGCCTCGAAATCACCCGGGTGGTGTCAGAGAGCCGCACCCCGCAGGGGTATGTATTTCGCGTACAAGCCGCACATTACGGCATATTTGAGCTGATTTATGACGAACATTCAGACCAATGGTCTGTTTCACATCTCTAACCTAAGGAGTGAGCATGAATGATAGGTACCTGGCCCGCCATGTCGCCGGGCTCAAGCCCTCTGGAATCCGTAAGTTCTTTGACATAGTTGCCACAATGAAGGATGTCATCTCCCTGGGTATCGGTGAGCCCGATTTTGTCACTCCTTCACCCATTATCCAGGCCGGCATCCAGGCACTGAATGCGGGTGAAACACATTACACTTCCAATGCCGGCTTGCTGGAGCTGCGCCAGGCCATCTCCAATCATTTGTATAAGCTGTACGGAGTGGAGTACGACCCATCGAGCGAAATCATCATCACCGTCGGTGTCTCCGAAGCCCTGTACCTGGCTATGACTGCCCTTATTAACCCTGGCGAAGAGGTCATCATTCCCACGCCGTGCTTCGTCTCTTACCAGGCCGAGGTGATATTGGCTGGTGGCGTGCCGGTTGAGGTCCCCACCTGTGTCGAAGACGGCTTTCAGGTCAGGCCTGAGCGCATTGAAGCGGCTATTACCCCTCGCACCAAGGCCATTCTGCTTGGTTACCCCAACAACCCCACCGGCGCCGTTTGCCAGCGTGATACCCTGTTGGAAATTGCCCGCCTCGCCCAGAAGCACGATCTGGTTGTTATTTCCGATGAGGTGTACGACCAGCTCGTGTATGGCACCCAGCACACTTGTGTTCCATCACTGCCAGGCATGCACGAGCGCACTATCTTGCTGGGTGGTTTCTCCAAAGATTATGCCATGACTGGCTGGAGAGCCGGCTATGCCTGTGGACCAGCCGCCATCATCCAGGGTCTTGTGCGCATCCACCAGTACACCATCATGTCTGCCCCCACCATGTCGCAAATGGCGGCTTTACAAGCCATTCAGCATGGCGATGAGTTTGTCATCCGCATGCGCGACGAATATGACCGCCGGCGCCGCCTGATTGTGGGGGGGCTGAATCAGCTCGGTCTGCCTACCTTCGAGCCGCACGGCGCTTTCTACGCTTTCCCCAATGTGGCTATCACCGGCATGGATGATGAGACTTTTTCCAAAAAGCTGCTTGAAGAGGAGCGCGTGGCGGTTGTCCCCGGCAATTCTTTCGGTACGGGGGGCGAGGGTTATGTGCGCTGCTCGTATGCCACCGCCTATGAACAGATCGAGCATGCCTTGGAGCGCATGCAGCACTTCATGCACCGCCACGGATGAAGCCACCGTGGTTGGTTTTTTCCCGAACATTACCATCCGGCACACCAAAGGTGTGGCATTCGTCACTTGACGGGTTGTCTGGCATTGATTAACCTTATGGGGCTCTAACGGCCATCATTTTAGTGGAGGGTAAATTAATACGTAGATAGCTATTCACCAGCCAGCTGAACCAATTTGACGGTGCTCGTTGCACCAGTGATTCGATAAAAACTATTTCACACTATCAGGAGTAGATAATGACCGAACAAATCAATGCTTTTCAAATGGCACAGCGCCAATTTGATGGCGTTGCCAGGCAGCTCAACCTGGATCCCCAGGTGGCCGAGCTATTGCGTTGGCCCTCGCGTGAGTTTAAGTTCACCATACCCGTCTATATGGACGATGGCTCCCTGCGCGTGTTCACCGGCTTCCGTGTACAGCACAACGATGTGCGCGGCCCCAGCAAGGGCGGCATCCGCTTCCATCCCGCCGAAACGATCGACACAGTACGCGCCCTGGCCATGTGGATGACCTGGAAGTGCTCCGTCGCCGATATTCCCCTGGGCGGCGGCAAGGGTGGCGTACCGATCGACCCGGCTACCCTCTCGGTGTTTGAGAAAGAAAAACTATGCCGCGGCTGGGTGGGTCAGATGTGGCGCAATATCGGCCCCCGACAAGACGTTCCCGCTCCTGATGTAGGCACCACCCCGCAGATGATGGGCTGGATGATGGACGAGTATTCCAAGCTGGTCGGTCATTTTACTCCTGGTGTGATCACCGGTAAACCACTTGGTGGCGGCGGGTCGCTCGGCCGCACCGAGGCCACTGGCTTTGGCGTGATCTACACCGTACGCGAAGCGATGAAGCACCTCATGATCGACCCCACCAAATCGGTGGCTGCCATCCAGGGCTTTGGCAACGTTTCGCAATATGCTGCCATTGGCTTCATCGAGCACCTGGGCGGCAAGGTGGCCTGCGTTTCCTGCTGGGATCACGTGGATAAATGCTCCTACACTTTCAGCCATCCCAATGGCGTGGATCCCAGGTTCCTGCAATCCATCACCGACCAGTATGGCACCATCGACAAGAGCAAGGCCCGTGCCGCCGGCTATGTGCTCGAGGAAGGCGATGCCTGGATCACCAAGGAAGCCGACGTGCTCATTCCTGCCGCCATCGAAGGCCAGGTCACCGGAGAGACCATCAAGAAGATCCACAGCCGGGTGCGTATCATCGCCGAAGGCGCCAACGGTCCCACCACCCCCGAGGCTGACGAGGTTATCAAGGCCAATAACATTTTCGACATCCCCGATTTCCTGTGCAACGCTGGCGGGGTCACCTGCTCCTACTTCGAAGGTGTCCAGAACGACATGAACTTCTACTGGAGCAAGCAGGAAGTGCTGGAACGTCTGGATCAAAAGATGACCGTGGCATTCCAGTCGGTGCTCGAGATGTCCGAGAAGGAAAAGGTCTATATGCGCGATGCCGCTTACATGGTTGCTATCGCCCGCGTGGTCAAGGCCATGGAGCTTCGCGGCTGGATCTAATAGCATGAAACCTCGTAGAGGCGGGTCTCAGACCCGCCCCTACGTTTTTATACCACTCCGAGCAGCACGTCTCTATAAATACTGGAATTTTTCACCCTCTCGTTGTATACTCAAAGCACCCTACAGAGGAGAAATATTCTTATGATAGTCACCGTATTGCAAGAGAACCTGGCACATGGTCTGAGCATCGTCTCCCATGCCGTTTCCCCGCGCAGCACCCTGCCCGTGCTCGCCAACGTGCTGGTGGCAACCGACGAGGGGCGCCTGCGCCTCTCCGCCACCAACCTGGAACTGGGCATCACCTGCTGGATCGGCGCCAGGATCAGCGAAGAGGGCTCCACCACCGTTCCGGCGCGCACCTTCACCGACTTGGTGGCTACCCTGCCTTCCGACCAGGTGGAGATGAATCTTAACGTACGTAACCAGAAGCTTATTGTGCATTGCGGTTCTTCAAATACGGATATTAATTGCATCGACGCCCAGGAGTTCCCTCCCATGCCCTTGCCCGACCTGTCTGACGGCGTCGAGATTAACGTGGCAGACTTCAAGGAGATGATCCAGCAGGTGGCTTTTGCCGCCTCCTCCGACGAAGCCCGTCCGGTGCTCACCGGAGTACTGCTCACTGCACAGGGCAACCAGCTCACCCTTCAAGCTGCCGATGGCTTCCGTCTCTCTATCCGCAAGGCTGAACTCTCCACCTCCCTGCCTGGCCCCATCAAGGCCATCATCCCGGCTCGTGCACTGGCTGAATTGGCTCGTATCGTTTCCGACAGTGAAACAACCCTCACCATGGTGATGCCCGCCAATCGCGGTCAGGTCATCTTCCACATGAAGGACGTTGAGCTCGTCTCACAGCTCATCGAGGGCGCTTACCCCGACCTGGAACAGGTCATCCCGCGTTCCCACCAGACCCGCACGGTCATCTCCACCCCTGCCATCCTAAAGGCTTGCAAGCAGGCCGAGATCTTCGCCCGCGAGGGCTCGCACATCGCTCGCATCCAGATCACCCCTGGTAGCAATGGTCAACCCGGCACTGTCGAGATTTCTGGCCAATCGGAAGAAACCGGCTTCAACCAGACGGTGATCGACGCCAACATCGAGGGCAAGCAGCTGCTGATCGCCTTCAACGTGCGCTTTCTGCGCGAGGTGCTCGACGTGATCAAGACCCCCAATGTGATCCTTGAGACCAACATCGAAACCACCCCCGGCGTTTTCCGCCCGGCCGGGGAGGATAATTTCCTGCACGTCATCATGCCGATGCATCTGGGTGGTTAATGGTATAAGATTTGGAATAAAAACGTATCCGCGCAGGGGAGGGATCCCGGGCAATATTTATTAAAATCCCTCCCCTGCACTTATACATAAAGGTTTAGTGCATAAAAAACATGACCCTTCCATCCGTCAGCGTGGAGAAGACCCTGCGAATTTACCTGGCCCTTGCCCAGTATCCTATCCTGAGCACCCAGATCCGCGCCCGCATGCGCCGCGCCCTCTTCGAGCATGGGGTGATCAGCCAGCAGGACTTCGAAGCCGAGGTGCGCGAGCAGGCCATCCATTCCCAATCCCGTGAAGCCCTGCAAGACCCGCTGACCGAAGAGCCGGCCGACGTGTGGGAGACGCGACTTTCGCGCCTGCGTGACCACCTGACCGATTTCTACTTCGCCTATAACCTGCCTTATGAGCTCTTCGAGCAGATCGTGCGCGACACGCTCTCCGAGCGCGGCATGCGCAGCGCCGACCTGCTGGTCTCCTTCAACCCCGAGCTTGCCCCTCAATCCATGCTGTTCGAGCAGGCCACCGCCATCGAAAACCTCCCCAAAGATGAGCGCCTCACCGCCGAACCTCACTTGCGCGAGATCAAGGTCGTGCTCATCCGCACCCTCATCAGCGACCAGCTGGCTTATGTCAATATCGCCAAGGATTGGTTCACCATTGGCGATCTGCGTGAGATCTATCAGCACAAAATTGGCAGCGGTAAGATTGGCGGTAAGGCAGCCGGCATGCTGCTCGCTAGGCGTATCCTGCAAAATACGGCTCCTCCAGAAATACAAACCCACCTCACCATCCCCGAGTCCTATTTCCTGGGCGCCGATGTAACCTATGCCTTCATGGCGATGAACAACCTGATGCATTGGAATGACCAGAAATATAAAAGCGAGGAACACATCCGCCATGAGCACCCGCAGATCATCCGCGATTTTCTGGGCGGCAAATTCCCTCCCGAAATCGTTGCTGAGCTGCGCAGCCTGCTAGCGAAAATTGGCCCTCAACCCCTGATCGTACGCTCCTCCAGCTTATTGGAAGATAATTTTGGCACCTCATTCGCCGGCAAATACGAGAGCCTGTTCTGCCCCAATCAGGGATCATTGGAAGAGAATCTGCACGAGCTCACCCAGGCCATCCAGCGCATCTATGCCAGCATCCTCAATCCCGATGCTTTGCTCTACCGTCGCAGTAAGGGCTTACAGGATTACGATGAGCGCATGGCAGTGCTCATCCAGATCGTCCAGGGAGAGAGGTTTGGGCGTTATTTCTTCCCCTTCGGTGCCGGGGTAGCGTTTAGCCGTAACCAGTTCCGTTGGAACCCGCAAATTCGCCGCGAGGATGGCTTCATCCGCCTGGTGTGGGGATTTGGCACCCGGGCGGTCGAGCGCCTGGGAAATGACTACCCGCGCCTGGTAGCCCTCAGCCACCCCCTGCTGCACCCGCAAGCCAAGCCCAGCCAGGTAAGCCAATACTCGCAGCATTATGTGGATTTGATTGACCTGGAGGCTAATCAGTATACATCCCTGCCGATCAATGAGGTGCTTTCCAGTCGCTACCCTGGCTTGCGCTACATCGCCCAGCTTTTCAACGGCGATGATTTGCTCCCCATCCACACCAATTTGCTGGAAGGTAAATCCAATCGCCTGGTGCTCACGTTTGACGATCTACTCCGCCGCACTCCCTTGGCTGGCCGCTTTCGTACCCTGCTCAACCTGCTCGAAGAGAATTATCACTCCCCGGTGGATACCGAATTCACCCTTCGTCTCCTGATTCCCCGTTCAACCCATCCGGAAGTAGAAATCTGCCTGCTGCAATGCCGCCCACAATCACACTTCAAAGAGAGCAAGACCCACATGCCAGTCAGCCTCGATCCCACAGATGTGGTCTTCTCCACCCGCCGGCTGGTGCCGGATGGGCATGTGGATTGTATAACCCATGTAATTTATGTCACCCCTGAAGGTTACTTTTCACTTGCTACCCAGCTTGAGAGGACGCGGATCGGACACCTGGTCAGCAAGCTGAACGCTGCGCTCTCTGGACAGACATTTATCACCATTGGCCCCGGCCGCTGGGGGACCATCAATCCCGACCTCGGCGTGCCCATCAACTATGGCGATATCTACCACACCTGCGCCCTTGTGGAGGTCTCCGGGCAGGGTATCAGTGCCGCTCCCGAGCCGTCCTTCGGCACCCACTTCTTCCAGGACCTGGTGGAATCCAATATCTACCCTTTGGCCATTGATTTGGATGACCCTGATACGCATTTCAACAGGTCATTCTTCTACGATACACCTAACCATCTGACAGAGCTGTTGCCCGAATCCACAGACTGCGCCGATACTGTTCACCTGATCGAGGTAGCTTCCTTCCGCGCGGCTCACCACCTGGAGCTGGTGATGGATGACGAAAAAGGAGAGGCCGTGGCCTTCCTGGTGCCAGACGATCCAGGGCGTCCAACAGGATAATCGATTTCAAGCTTGTAGTTTGAGTAAGGAGGATGTGCGATGAAGAAATTCGTGGCCGTGGCAGGGAATATCGGAGTGGGTAAATCCACCCTGGTTAGCATGCTGTGCAGCCGCCTGGGCTGGCAGCCTTTTTTCGAGCCGGTGGGTGAAAACCCTTATTTAGTGGATTTCTACAAGGATATGCATCTGTGGTCCTTCCACTCGCAGATTTTCTTCCTCACCCGCCGCCTGCGCCTGCACCGCCAGCTCCTGGACCATCCCACCTCCGCCATCCAGGACCGTTGCGTGTATGAAGATGCCGAGATTTTCGCCCAAAACCTTTTCCTTCAAGGGTTAATGGACGAGCGTGATTACCTGAGCTATAGCGAGTTGTACCACGTGCTGAGCGAATTCCTGCCTCCCCCCGACTTGGTGGTGTACCTGCGCGCATCGGTTTTAACCCTGCAGCAGCGCATCTCCAACCGCGGGCGTGATTACGAGCGCACCATCACCTCAGGTTATCTCGAGCAGCTCAACAAGCTGTATGATGATTGGATTGCCAACTTCAGCCTTTGTCCGGTGCTCACCGTCCCCGCCGACTCGCTGGATTATGTCGCCCACCCGGGCCACTTGGATCTGGTCGCCTGTAAAGTCGAAGAGAAGCTCACCGGCAAGGAGGAAGTGGTATTTTCGGCTGATGAGGTGGCCAATTCAGCCTGAGGTCGTATCGGCACAGGGAAGAATTCGATATCACCTTGAGCCTGATTGCATCCCATCCAACAAGACTGCCCAGCTTACACTTTTTCCAGCTTCTCGATCATCTCTTCTGCCTGGCTGATTGTCTCTTGTAATGTCTGGGCATCCCAGGCGAACCTGGCCCCTGCAGTTTCATAGAGCTTGGGGATTGGAGCTGTCCCACCTAACGCCAGTGCTCGCCGGTAAGCCACCACCGCTCCTCTTTGATCTTTGAGCGCATTACGCCACACCTGGAATGCTCCCAATGACGCCAGTCCATACTCCACGTAATAAAAAGGGACTTCGAAGATATGCAGCTTGCGCTGCCAGCCGGTGGCCATCTCGTCATCCAACCCGCTCCAGTCTTCCGCCACCATGTATTGCCGCCATAACTCGGCCCATTTCTGGTCGCAGTTTGCCGGGTTGAGAGCGGCATTTTGGCTGGTATAGGCCCAATGCTGGAATGCATCCACCACCGCCATGTAAGGCCAGAACAACAATTGTTCCTCCAGGTGTTCGATACGCGCCCGGGCAGCGTCTATCTCCGTATAAAAGCCGCCTTCGCTTGCCAGCAGGTATGGTGACGCGAGCAGCTCCATCGCCATAGATGCCACTTCGGCAAACTCCATCCCCACCTGCAGCTGGTGATAATAAGGCAGGTGAGCCTCCTCGAAAACATGGAATGCATGCCCACCTTCATGGATCAGCGTGGCAACATCCGTATGCAATCCCACCGCATTCGCAAATATAAACGGTTGTCTGGTGAGGTCATAATTATTACAGTACGCTCCGGGGGCTTTCCCCTTGCGGTTCTCCAGATCCAGCAGCTTGTGCTCCCGCATAAAGTCAAAATATATCCCCAGCTCAGGGTCCACCCGGTGATAGATCGCCGAGACTTTACCCTCCAGCTCACTGATGGTTTTGAATGGTTGCAAGGCCTCCCGGCCCAGCGGGTCAACATTCAGGTCCCATGGTCGTAGTGATGCCAAACCCAGTCGTTCTTGTCGCTTTGCCTGGATGCGCCTTGCTGCCGGAACGGCCACTTGTTCAATTGCTCGGTGAAATTCGAGGCAATCCTGAGGTGTGTAATCGAACCGCAGCAACTCCTTCCAGCGATAAGCACGGTAGTCTGAAAAGCCTGCATTTTTAGCAATCTGGTTGTGTAATCCGTATAAATTTACCCATAGGTCGTTAATTTTTTGGCGATCTGCCAGGCGGCGCTCCATGCTCAGCCGCCAGGCTTTTTCACGCCTCGAGCGATCTTGGCTCAAGTACACCGGTTGCAGCTGTGCCAGGGGAATTTCTTCACCTTCCCAGGTAACCGTTTGTGCGCCTATGACCTCGTCATATTCATTTGCCAGCTTCTTCTCTTCATTCAGCAAGGCCAGGTTCTCCTGGCGGAAGATTTCAGCTTCAACCTGCATGTTGTGTAACGGCACTTCGAACATATTCGGTTTCATGCCACTAGAAAGCAGCTTCTGTTTCAGCTCTTGGTTGATCGCTTGGAAGGGAGTGAAGATGCCATCCAGGAAGTCATTATATTTCTCCTTGATTGCCGCGTTGGCTGTATCGAGTGTTGTATCGACCCAAAGTCGGGCGTACATTTCCGAGACCAGCCTGCTGACATTCGACCAATCCATCATCCACTGGTCGAAGTTCACGGATGATAAGGGTGTTTTTACCAGCTCGTCCAGGAAAGGTTCTAATTGGTTCCATTTCCAGCTCATGAAGACCTGAGGGTCCGTTGGTAGTGAAGTGTTCATGTGTATTCCTTTCGATTGTCAAGTGTTTTGTTCATCCATTTAGCGATAATGATGAGGGCATAATCGTGAGCATTAATTTCACCATTCCTGGGTATACCAGCGCAGGTACTCCTCAATGTGAGAGTGCCAGTAGGATTCTTCATGCTGACCTATATACATGTGCCATTCGTGCGGGATGTCGAGCTGGGTCAGCAGATCTTCCAGCCAGCTGGCCGCTCTCTTGATCTCTGTGCGGTCGGCGTTGCCGATATCCATATAAATCCGGGGCATCATCCCTTCAGGCATATCATTCAGCCATGTGGAAATGTACTGCACATCGCTTTGGAAAACGAAACCGCTGTGCACCCCCACTGCACTGAACAGCTCGGGATGGGAGAGCCCAATATCAACAGCCCATCCCCCGCCCCTGGATAACCCGCCAATTGCCCGGTATAACCGTTTGGGTAAGGTGCGGTAATGCTCATCGATCCATGGGATCAGCCACTGTTCCACTGCTAGTCCAAAGTTATCTTGGGTGGGTTCCAGCCAAACCCGGTCTCTCGGCATCACCACGATGAATGGGGCTACTTCTCCGTCTGCAATCAGCTTATCGGCAGCTTCCGGAACCCCTAACCGCTCCCATTGCGTATCATCATAGGATTGTCCATGGATCAGGTATAAAACCGGGTACCTCCTTGTTAAATTCTCGTCGTAACAGGGAGGTAGGTAAATCCGGTAAATTAACGGATCGGGCAACAGCGATGTGACAAGCTCCAATACTTCAACCTTGCCACTGTCATTTACGCAGGCTGGTTCTGTCGGTGAGGGCGTGGGGGTAATAGTGGTGAGTATAGAAGTGCCTGTTAAGGTGAGCCTGTCAACGGTCGTGGGCTCAACCGTGGTCTCTCGGGCATTTACCATACCTGGCATGGACGGGGTAACAATATCAATCGTAGGTGGTAGAGTGTGTTGTCTGGTGGAAGGCATACTGAAGATTGGCATTGCGGTCGGTCCGCATGCCGTTAGCAGTAAAACGAATATATAATTGATAAACAGGCGTTTCCACACGCTTGCAGTTTACCATAAGATACAATCAAAGCATTATATTAAGCCGAAGTGAGTAAATATAGCTTGGTAGTCAGATTTCTTCTTTCGCTGGTAAAATTGCTCGGTTATATTTGTTAATATGGAGAAAAGAATGCGAAAAGCCCTGCTAATATTAATCCTGCTGGCTTCCGTGCTGCTTTCAAGCTGCCTCCCTGAAACACAGGCCTCTCCAATGGTTACAGCTATGAAAACAGCCAGCCCAGTTCCCAACACGGATGTGGGCATGCCTACGGAAGTTGGCGTTCCGGTTACCTCAGATTGCACGGTGAAAACTCTTCGCCCCAGCGCCGATGCCACGGTTGAGGCTCCATACCCGGCCATCACTTCAGCAGATTGGAGCGAAGGGCCAGCGGATGCCAGGGTCACCATCGTTGAGTATGGTGATTTTCAGTGACCCTACTGCTCTGAGCTTGCTTCCGTGATGAAGCAGATTACGCAGGAATTTCCCAATGATGTGCGTTTTGTTTACCGTAATTTTCCCTTAATCGGCACACCGGAGTCTCCGTTCCATGATAAGGCCGCACTGTCCACTCAGGCTGCTGAGGCTGCGGGCAAGCAAGGTAGCTTCTGGCAAATGTATGACATACTTTACTCACGCCAATCCGAATGGTCATCGTTATCCCTGGATGAATTTCAGCAGTGGCTTATCGAGCGTGCTGGTGAGCTCAATATCGACGTAAAGCAGTTTACAGCCGACCTCACCAGCCAGGAGCTGGTCGACTTTGCACAAAAAGCCTGGGATGATGGCCAGGCAGAATTGGGTTTATCTGGCACACCCACCTTATTTGTTGACGGGCACCCCTGGACGAGCAGCACTCCCTTAGACCATTACTCCATCGCTACCATCATACGCCTGGAGCTATTGGCATATGACCAGTTTACCGAATGCCCTCCCATAACCATAAATACTGCCAAACAATATACCGCCACCTTGCATACCGTCAAAGGCGATATTGTTATCGAGCTCTATGCTGATAAGGCGCCTGTTACCGTGAATAGCTTCGTCTTCCTGGCCCAACACGGCTGGTTCGATGGGGTGACATTCCACCGCGTCCTTGCTGGCAAGCTTGCTCAGACCGGCGATCCAAGTGGTACTGGATATGGAACTCCGGGATACGCCTTTATAAATGAGATATCTCCAGATTTACAATATAATGGTGCGGGTGTAGTGGGGATGGCCAATTCTGGGGCAGATTCGAATGGTAGCCAATTCTTCATCACCGAAACTGCACTGCCCGAATTGAACGGAAGCTATACAATCTTCGGGCATGTGATTCAGGGTTTGGATGTGGTCAATGACCTGACTCCGCGTGATCCTTCGCAGAGCGGTGAGCTTCCACCCGGTGATGAGATACTCAGTGTGACCATCAATGAGAAATAATAGCATTCCTTTCAGCAGCGGCTGTACACCCGCTGCTCTGGAATGATAGTCAGGACTATGTCAACCCTTACTGCCTCAATTCCGCCTGTAAAAACCCGCCCCGATTGGCCTGCAATCTCACAATTGGTGTTGAGTGCTTTGGCGGCGCTTTCATTATTCTCTGTAGGGTTGATCATCGCCCTGGTGAATCTTGCAGGCACATTATCCAGTGGCTTGGCAATTGCAGACCTCACCCAGCCGTTCATGTTAGCTGGCAGCTTGATTTTTGTGGGTGTATTGGTGCTGCCTTCAGCTTGGTATTCCTGGAAGAAAATTGCCCACCCAGATTTCCAGCCTGTCACTCGATCTGAATGGCGGCATCTGGCACTTTTTCTCACCATCCTGGTGCTGGTTCTCGAGGCTGGCGTGTTGGCGCTTGGGAATCTGGTGGCGCAAAATGACCGCATCTCCTGGCTCCTCTTGCCTCCCTTGAATATCCTCGCTACCGGCCTCCCGACCCTTTGGCTGGTGTATATTGGAACCCACGGGTTGATTCCCGCCACACCAAAACGCAAGTGGGGTGTCTTGGCTGTTGGCCTTACATTGGGTCCCTTGCTCATCCTCATGTTAGAGCTGCTTTTGCTGGTTGGCGTTGGAATCCTGGTCCTCCTGTGGACAGTGATTGATCCAACCCTGTCCAATCAATTAACCAGCCTGGCGTTACCCTTAGAATATTCAGCGCCGAACTTGGACCAGGTGCTGAAAATACTGCTGCCCTACGTGATAAATCCAGGTTTTCTATTCATTGGCTTTGCCTTTATCTCTGTATTGGTACCCCTGGTTGAAGAGACTCTGAAACCACTCGGCGTCTGGTTCCTTGCCGGCAAGAAAATTAACCCCGCCGAGGGTTTTGGTTATGGCATCCTCAGCGGGGCAGGTTTTGGCCTGTTCGAAAATCTGGGAAATACCAGCGGTGTGGGTACAGACTGGGCATTGGTGGCTGCATCGCGCATGAGCACGCTGCTCTTGCATTGTTTTACGGCTGGGTTGCTGGGTTGGGCACTCGCTTCAGCCTGGAGCCAGCGACGATATATCCGCCTTGGTATTAGCTATGCAATTGCGATTCTGATCCACGGCTTGTGGAATGGAATGGCCGTTCTGAGCTTATTAGGCTCAGTACAAAATCTATCCAAGTTCTCCCTTCCCAACCAGCTCCAACAGATAGGCACCTTCACTACTGTCGGGCTGGTTGTGCTGGGCTCCCTTGTCTTTCTTTCTTTTATGGGATTCAACCGGTATTTAAGAAGTAGTGGAGAAGTAATCTCGACTTCATTAACAAATACTAGCCACCTCACCAGTACCAGTACGGTTCTACCTCTGTCTGACGATGCTCATGTAACCTCACATGCTGACTCATCCCCCTTGCAAGTTCTGGGTGAACTTCCATCAAGGTCAGAGAATGGCTTAAAGCACCTGGAGACGGGTGAAAATTCAACCAACAATTCGGGGAAATAAAATGAATATCGTAAATCTGCTTCGCACCATCTTTGAATATGTCCTTCATTTAGATAAATATCTTGGACAGCTTGTACAGGCTTACCACGTTTGGACATACCTGTTCATGTTCTTCATTATCTTCATGGAAACCGGGTTTGTCATTACCCCTTTCCTGCCCGGCGATTCCTTGCTCTTTGCCGCAGGCACTTTGGCAGGCCTGGGGAACTACTTGAATGTCGCCGTGCTGTATATTGTCTTTGCTGCAGCAGCTATTGCAGGTGATACCGCCAATTACTGGATTGGTCATTACATTGGGCCGCGTGCGTTTAGTGGTAATATTCGCTTTCTGAAAAAAGAATATCTGGATCGAACCCACGCTTTTTATGAAAAACATGGTGGAAAAACGATCATTATTGCCCGTTTCATCCCCATCATCCGCACCTTTGCACCCTTTGTTGCTGGCATTGGTGCGATGACTTATCCAAAATTCATCGCCTACAATGTAATTGGAGGCATGGCGTGGGTTGGTTTATTTGTATTTGGTGGCTATTTCTTTGGCAAGCTACCTGTGATACAAAATAACTTCACCTTCGTGATCTTTGCCATCATCATCATCTCGGTCATACCTGCTATTGTGGAAATCATCCGGGGGCGGAAACATCAGGTTGCGCCATCAGAGCCACCGGCGAGTATCTAAGCCTTCGAGAATTCTATCTGAGGTGTAAAATCAAGAGCATGGATCAGTCTGGCCTGGAATCAGCCCTGGCTGGCTTAAACTTGCCCTCTATTCGCTTCTGCGAAACTACCGGCTCAACCAACGACGATGCCTGGCGTTGGTTTGATGCTGGGGCGCCTCATTGTGCTGTGGTTGTAGCCGACGCGCAAACTTCTGGGCGAGGGCGTCTCCATCGCCGGTGGGTCACGGTGAAGGAGAGTAGTATAGCTTTTAGTATTCTCCTGCTGTTTCCCCCGTTGGATGATCGGGTGGTCAATCGCCTGGTTGGCCTGGGTGCCCTAGCTGTCTGCAAGGCAATGCAGGATGCATATCATCTGCCAGCGCACATCAAGTGGCCGAATGACATACTGCTCAGCAGGGGAAAGGTTGCCGGGGTGCTTGTTGAAACGCGCTGGCAGGGCGAGCAATTAATCGCCGCTGTCCTAGGGATTGGCATTAACATTGCACCCGCATCGATTGATCCGGTTAACCTTCCCCTTGAAGGCCTGGCATTTCCTGCTACATGTGTGGAAAATGAGCTGGGTGGCAAGGTGAGCCGGCTGGAGCTGCTGTATGCTGTTCTCAACACATTGCTCAACCTGCTGCCTGTGCTTTCATCGGCGTACCTCATGAAAATGTGGGAGGTCAACCTGGCATTTCTGAATCAATGGGTCGAGCTTTCGCATGATCGCTCATCCCGCAATTCCGAAAAAGGAGTGCCTCATACCGGGGCTCAGGTCGGCAAAGTGCTGGGTCTTGAGCCGGATGGCTCCTTGAAATTACTGGCCCAATCCGGTGATTTCTTAAAGGTTCCGGTTGGAGAAATTCACATCAATCTCTTGCCTGGTAAACCTTTACCATTAATGCCGGACAATGTTGGAGGATAAAAACCATGTTTGAAGATTTTCGCAAGCAAATCCTGGACGATTCATTCAAAGACGATGACAAGAAAAAAGGATTTAACGGCAATCTGGCCTCCGGCGAGACGCGTTATTTTTTGGGCCTGCGTCCCTTCCAACGCTTCATCCTCGCTTTTTTATTGCTGTTGATGACCATCGCCATGGGCGTATTATTTCTCATCATCACCGCCCGGATTGTCCCTCCTGCCTGATCCGCTTTGCTTATATCGTTACAAGCTGCACCTTTACCTGATGAATTGAATAAGGCGTACACCTTCGCTTTTACTCACCTTCCTTCACCCCTGCTTTCAATAGATCAGCCGTAGAGATACGCGCTAACGAAGCCACATAATCCTCCCCTTCCAATGAAATCAACAGGTCGGCTGTGGCTGACCTGCTACCCAATTTAACATCTCTAACCCTGGTGCGCAATACGGCTCCATTGGCCGATATAATGGTTAGCTCGTCCGCTGCTTGTACAATCCTGCCTGCCGCAATATAACCGGTCTCTCTAATGTGTTTAAGATTAATGGTCTGCACGCCACCGGTTGCGCGCCCCTTGAGTGGGTAATCCGCCAACGGAGTCCGTTTGCCATAACCTCCGGTAGTGATCACCAGCAGTTCACCTCCCTCTTCCACCACCTCCATGCTTGCCACGTGGTCGCTATCCGCCAGTCCAATCCCAATCACCCCCCCGGCAGACCGGCCCATCGCCCGTACTGAAGCTTCGGCAAATCGCAATGCTTGCCCTTGCTCGGTAATCAGCACAATTTCATCCTCTCCATCGGTTAGACGCGCCCATCCCAATTCATCCCCCGGTTCAAGGTTGATAGCGATTAATCCAGATGGTCGCACCGCACTGAATTCAGAAAGCTCCACCCTTTTCACCTTGCCGTTCCGGGTGGCCATCGTGCAATATTCAGCTGCCACAAAATCTGGCACGGCCACTGCCGCAGTGATCGTCTCACCGGCGCTCATCGACAGCACATTAACGATGGGTATACCACGGGCAGCCCTATCGGCATCCGGGATTTGGTAAGTTTTCTCCGAGTAAACCTTGCCTTTATCGGAGAAAAACAAGATCGTATCCAGTGTACGGGCGGGGAATAGGAACATCACCTCGTCCTCCTGCTTGGTCGTATGGCCCGTCACTCCCCTGCCGCCGCGTGATTGCAGCTTAAAGCTTTTTGCCGCCACGCGCTTTACATAACCGCGCTGGGTTATGCTGATCAATACCGCCTCATCCACCACCAGGTCCTCTTCCTTGAAATCTTCCCTGGCTTCATGTGCAATGCGCGTTCGCCTTGGATCACTGTATTTCTTTACAAGCTCTTCCAGGTCAGTCTTGATCAGCTCAAGCACCTTACGCTTGCTGGCGAGCAAGTCTTCCAGGTATGCGATCCGTTCCACGGTTTGTCGCTGCTCTTCTTCAATCTTCTGCCTTTCCAGAGCTGCCAGGCGCCTCAATTGCAGGTCTAAGATAGCCTGCGCCTGCAGATCGCTCAGCTTGAAGCGTGTCATCAACCGTTCTTTTGCGGTCTCTGCATCAGGGCTCTGGCGTATGGTCTGGATCACCTCATCCAGGTTGGCTAGGGCAATCAACAAGCCTTCCAGGATATGCGCCCTTGCACGAGCCTTGTTCAGCTCAAAACGCGATCGCCGTGTGATCACCTCCTGGCGGTGATCAATATAGACTTGCAAGGACCGCTTCAATGACAGCAGCCTGGGCTCGCCGTCCACCAATGCCAGCAACTGAACGCCAAAAGTGGATTGCAGCGGTGTATATTTATAAAGCTGGTTCAGCACTTTCATGGGTTGGGCCCCACGCCGCAGCTCGATGATGATGCTCATACCCCGCCGGTCAGACTCGTCACGCAGGTCCGATATATCGCTTAATCTCCCTTCCCTCGCCAGCTCGGCAATGCGCTCCAACAGGCTTGACTTGTTGAGCAGGTATGGGATCTCGGTGATCACGATGCGTTGTCTGCCACCTGAAAGGTCTTCAATGTGCGCCTGTCCGCGCAGCACGATGCGTCCCCTGCCGGTACCATAGGCCTGTCGAATGCCTTCACTGCCCACGATTACGCCCCCGGTCGGAAAATCTGGCCCGGGTATAAAATTAAGCAGCTCTTCGGTCGGGATTTCTTCGATACGCTCGTAATGGTCAATCAAGTAGGAGATTGCCGCTGCCAGTTCACCCAGGTTATGGGGAGGTATGGTGGTTGCCATTCCCACGGCGATCCCCGAGGAACCGTTCAGCAGCAGGTTAGGCAGTCTGGCGGGGAGCACGCTCGGCTCTTTGAGTGTGCCATCGAAATTATCGATGAATTCTACCGTCTCCTGCTCAATATCAGCCAGTATTTCTTCTGCCATCCGTGATAACCTGGCTTCGGTATAACGCATCGCTGCAGGTGCATCCCCATCCACCGATCCGAAGTTGCCCTGCCCATCGATCAGCATGTAACGCATGGAAAAATCCTGGGCCATGCGGGCCATGGATTCATACACCGCTGCATCGCCATGGGGGTGATACTTACCCAGTACTTCTCCTACAATACGGGCAGATTTTTTATAGGCGGAGCTGGCGGTTATTCCCATGTCGTGCATGGCATACAGGATGCGCCGGTGCACCGGCTTCAATCCGTCGCGCGCATCAGGTAAAGCCCGCGCCACGATCACACTCATGGCGTAATCCAGGTATGCCGCCCGCATCTGCTCATCAATATCTACTTGTTCAACGTTCCCAATATCCATTTCAACCTCAATCCAAAGCTTCGAGCGAAATCGCCAGCTTGCTTTGGTAATTCATTCTGATTCAATCCAACGCTCTACCCTGATCAACATCGGCATCTGACCCACTAACAAAAAAGATGTGTCCGCTGTGAGGCGCACACATCTCAATTATAAACCAGGTTATAGTGCTACTCACCAACCCAGGTAACGGTCAATGGATAATGCTGCGGTTCTGCCGGCGACCATGGCGGTCACCACCAGCTGCGGTCCCGTGACCATATCCCCACCCCCAAAGACACCCCTGCGGTTGGTGGCGCCGGTATTTTCATCGGCCATCAACAATCCTGATTTATGAGTTTGGATTCCGGGGGTGGTCTCGCCAATTACCGGATCTGGCTTGTAACCGATGGCAACAACTGCTGTATCGGCTTCCACAATGAAATTGGAGCCTTCGACAATCGAGAATGACCGCCGGCCGTTTACATCCGGTTCACCCAATTGTGTACGCACACACTCAACTTGTGCCAGGGAACCATCAGCACCGGCGATGAACCGTACTGGCTGGGTCAAAAAGTGATATTTTGCCCCTTCTTCCACAGCCATCTTGCGGTCTTTGTAACCCCCGGGCATTTCTGCTTCACTACGCCGGTATAAGCAGGTCACCTCCTCGGCGTTCATGCGCAACGCAGTCCTCAGGCAGTCCAATGATGTATCGCCACCACCAATCACCACTACCTTCTTTCCCACCTCGGGGCGCGCACACATCTCGTGGGGCAGCAGGTCCATATCCACATTCGCACGGATGAGAAAATCAGTAGCCTTATACACTCCCGGCAGGTGCTCACCGGGAACGTTCATGTTGGTATCCACAGTTGTACCGATCGCTAAAAAGACGGCATTATAACCGCCCGAAAACAGCTTATCCACCGTTATTTTAGGCCCGATGTAAGTGTTTCCCACGAAAGTCACCCCGGCTCTCAACAGGTCATCCCAGATATCAAAAACCACTTTCTTGGGCAGCTTGAAGTTTGGAATGCCGTAGATCAACAGCCCACCGGGTGCCGGGTGGGCATCAAATATGGTCACCCAATGCCCGTCACCCACCAATTGTTTGGCGCACGCCAGCCCTGCCGGGCCGGCGCCAATGATGGCAACCTTCTTACCGGTGAATTTACCCACCGGCAAGGTCACCCCCACTTTACGACGCTCATAATGGGTGGCAAATGCTTCCAGTACGCCCGTGGGAACAGGGATTCCACCCTTTTTACCCCTCACACATGCCCCTTCGCATAATCGCTCCTGGGGGCACACCCGCCCGCACACCTCTGGAAGCGAGCTTGTCTACCGATAAACGCTGGCAGCCTGTAAAAATTCGCCCTTTTCGATCAGCCACATGGCATACGAGATATCATTTTTCGCCGGGCAGGCTTTTTGGCATGGCGCTGGGTCAGGGCAGTGAATGCAGCGCGTAGCCTCGTGCATCGCCCATTCCTCATCGATCCGTATGATGGCTTCATCCCAGTCCTTCACCCGCTCCGCTGCCGGTCGTACAGGTATCCCGAGGGATGAGATGGCCATGCGCTCTTTTCGATCTACACTCGAAAAATCCCTTGGTATCTCCATAATATTCACTCCATTGAGCCTATATCTAATGCGTTCTCCCAAAAAACCATCACCATGGATTGCCAATGAGTTTGATCAACCCAGATATGCATCAATAGTATATCCAGCTTTACGCCCTGCAACCATGGCAGTCACTACCGTATCAGGGCCGGTCACCACATCACCCCCGGTGAATACCCCAAAGCGGCTGGTAGCCCCTGTTTCACGGTCTGATACAATCAGGCCCCATTTCTGGGTCTTTAAACCTGGGGTAGTGGCGGTGATGATCGGATCTGGATAATATCCCATTGCAACCACAGCTGTATCAGCATCGATAATAAAATTCGAGCCATCGATGATAGCTGGGTGACTTTGGCCTTCTTCATCCGGCTCGCCTAGTGCAATTTTCACGCATTCAATCCAGGTTAATTCTCCATCAGGCCCTGGGATGAGCCGTATTGGTTGGGTCAAATACTCGAATTTTACTCCCTCCTCAATCGCCAGCATCCTGTCCCTGGCTCTACCAGGGATTTCGCGTTCAGTATACCGGTACAGGCAAGTCACTTCATCCACCCCCAGGCGTAAGGCTGTACGGGCGCAATCAGTCGCCGGATCGCCTCCGCCAATGACCACCACTTTCTTTCCAACTTCAGGGATCATGCGCATTCTGGGGGGAAGGTGGCTCTTATCTGCATTGGTACGGATTAAGAATTCAGTTGCCTTATACACACCGGGAAGATTTTCTCCCGGAATTTCCAGAGGAGCATCGATCCCACTTCCCACTCCTAAAAAAACTGCCTCGTACCCCTCGGCGAATAGATCATTAACTGTCTTCTTCTTTTTCCCAACATAAGTATTGCCTACAAAACTCACCCCTGCTTGTTTTAAACTGTCCCAGATTTCAGCAATGAGTGAATGAGGAAGCTTAAAATTAGGGAACCCATATGTGAGCGCTCCACCGGGGTATGAATGGGTATCATATATTGTCACCCAATGACCCATTCGAACCAGTACATCAGCGCAGGCTAAGCCAGATGGACCCGCTCCGATGATGGCTACCTTCCTTCCTGTCAATGCCCCCGGCTGTATAGCAACTGCAATTTGCTTGCGCTGATACTCGCAGGCGAACGACTCTAAGGCGCCCACCAGCACCGGCTTGCTCACTCGTCCAACCACGCAAGCTCCTTCACACAATTTCTCCTGCGGACACACTCGCCCGCAAATTTCTGGAAGGAAATTGCTCTTGCGAAAGATATCGGCAGCCTCGCAGAAATTTCCTTGCTCAATAAAAAAAAGCGCCTGCGATATGTCACTTCCAGCCGGGCAAGCACGCCTGCATGGCGCCATTTCGTTGCAGTGGATGCAACGTGATGCCTCGTATTTCGCCCACTCCTCATTCAGTGACTCCCGCGCTTCAAGAAAATCCTTGACGCGTTCTTCAGCAGGCCTGGTGGGCAGTCCGCGAGAAGGTAAATGAATACGTTCTTTCCGATTAATAAGTGATGGGTCTACCTGTTGATCCGTATTATGCCTCACTTACCTTGCAAGTAGAGTTCAATCGCAGCAGCCGCCTTACGCCCGGCAACCATCGCCGTAACCACCAGGTCGGGGCCGGTAACACCATCCCCACCTGCATAAACACCCGGCCTTGAAGTGGCTCCAGTTTCATGGTCTGCGACGATTAACCCATATTTCTGGGTCTGGAGATCCGGCGTGGTATCGCCAATGATCGGATTCGGCCAGTATCCCAGCGCTAATACTGCGGTATCTGCCTCAACGATAAAATTCGATCCTTCTACCGGTACAGGCCTCCTCCTACCCCGGGCATCGGGCTCACCCAGCTCCATGCGGATACATTCGATTTTCGCCAGGTGACCTTGCTCATCGGGTATGAATTTAACCGGTTGTGTCAGGAACTGGTAATTGGCTCCTTCCTCCAGGGCCAGCTCACGATCCTTCACCCCGCCTGGCATTTCTTTGATCGTGCGCCGATAGAGGCATGTTACCTCCTCGGCACCCAGGCGAAGCGCGGTTCGCAGGCAATCGGATGCAGTGTCACCACCTCCCACCACCACCACTTTCTTCCCAATTTCAGGGCGAGAGCGCCACTCCTCGGGTAATAAATCCATCTCAACATTACTGCGTGCCAGGAATTCCGTGGCCTTGTACACGCCTGGTAAATCCTCTCCTGGCACTTCCATGGGCGCATCGACGTTAGAGCCAACCCCAATAAATACTGCATCGAAGCCCTTTGCGAAAAGGTCGTCAATCGTAAAATCTTTTCCCACATAGGTATTAAATATAAACTTCGCCCCAGCTTCCTTTAAATCTCCCACCCGGCAAAACACGATTTCCTTGGGAATTTTAAAGGGCGGGATGCCGTATACCAGTAATCCTCCCGGCACCGGCTTAGCTTCATAGACTGTAACCTCGTGTCCTTTTTGGAGCAATTGCTCGGTGCACGCCAGTCCAGCTGGACCCGCACCGATTATGGCTACCTTTTTCCCGGTTGGCTTTCCAACCGGCACCTTGACACCTGCCACGCGCCGCTCATAGCAGGTGACGTACGCTTCTAGCGGGCCGGTCAGCACGGAGGCATGCGATTTTATGTGCGAGCACGATCCCTGGCAAAGTTGTTCCTGCGGGCAAACGCGGCCGCACACCTCCGGCATACTGCTAGTTTGCCGGTACAGCTTGGCTGCCTCTAGGAATTCGCCCTGTTCAATCAGCCACATAGCTGAAGGGATATCGTTGTGCGCCGGGCATGCCTCCACACAAGGCGCAGGATCAGGACAATGCACACAGCGTGACGCCTCGAACATTGCCTCTTCAGGAGTCATCGAGATGCAGATATCATCAAAATCACACAACCGTTCCTCTACCGGCCTGTGACTGATATCCAAACTGGGCAAACGCGCCCGCGACTTTCTGTCAATCGCTAATGACTCGCCTGAAATTTTACCCATCCTGCACCTCCTCGATACTTCTGTTTTTCATATTAGCGGGGATAAAAACAAAATTTTAGTTCCTATTGTCATATAATTTTGTGACGGTTGTCACATGATAATTGGTAAGATTCTTGCAGGAAAATTATCATCGAGCAGTGAGAATCAGGTTATGATTGGATCATATCAATCAATTGCCCTCTCGAACAGGCCCTCTTTTACTACGATATGCCACTTGTGAGAGGAGAAGATGCCAATGAAAAAAACTTATATCGCCATTATTATACTGGTGGTACTGTCAGGTCTGGGGTATTTTGGATATCGTTTTTTCAAGGCCAGGCAACAGGCAAATTCCATCGAAAACCTGCAGACCGTCACCGCCAGCCGTGGAAGCCTGACCGCCAGCGTGGGCGCTACCGGCATCGTGCACTCCGACCAGTTGGCGGTGATCTTCTGGCAGACCTCTGGGAGCGTTGACCACGTTTATGTGCAGGTTGGACAAGCTGTGAGCACCGGCCAGCTCCTGGCAGACCTGACCCAATCCTCCTTACCTCAGAATGTCATCCTGGCTCAGGCTGATCTCATCACTGCACGAGACGCCCTCGCCAGCCTGACCAATCCAGACCTTTCCACTATCTCCACCTCCGAGAAAGCCCTTTCTGCCGCATACAGCAATTACCAACAAGCGCAAAATAATCTGGATAATGGCATCATCACCAACCAAAATGCCAGTGAAATATCCATTTATAACGCCTGGCTGGATGCAAAAAATACCTTGAATGGCGCCCAGAATAATTCACCTCTGGCCAACGCCTCCATTGATATACAGGCTTATTACCAGTCTGTTCGCACCACGAGCCAGCTGCAAGATGAGCTTGATCTGGCCAGGGCCAGCATCGAGGCTGACCCTGCCAATACTCTTCTTGCCCAAAAAGTCGCTGATTTGGAAGCCGCTATCCAGGAAAGCCTCGTAAAACAGGATCATTTACGAGCCGGGCAGCCACCAGAGCTCATTGATCCGGTTATAAACCTGTCCGGTGAATTAACTACCTATGAGGAAGCCACCTTGCATTTCATCAGCAGGGTTATTACAGATACTTCCGCTGCCAGCGTTGATTTGGCCATGATTCAAGCAGATCTGGCGCAAAAACAATCCGATTTAATAAATAAGCAGGTTGCCCTCGATGATCTGGTCAATAAACGCCTTGGGATGAACGGAAAGCGCTGCGATGACGACACGATTGCCGATTATCAGAAAGCTTACGACAGGGCATTGGATGCCTATAATTTTACAGGTCATATTCCCAATAGCCACGAGTATCAATTATTACAGACCGCGGCCGCCAACCTGAATTGGTGCACCTCCGTTTGGAGTGAGGAGGACATTGCCAGCCAGGATGCCAAGATATCCGCTATGCAAGCTCAAATCCAGTTATTGCAAGCCCAGATCACCGCCGATCAAACCCAGATCAACGATGCTTCCAATTCGGTATATAGCTTGGCCATATATCTGAACAACCTTTGGACGGCCTATCAGGATGCCGGCCAGCAATTGAGTAACGCTGTAACCAGGGTCTATGAGCTCAAACGGTCTCCCAACCCCGATGATATCGCAGCTGCCCAGGCCCGCCTGCAGGCTGCCCAAACCACCGCGAACTCCTACATGCTCACCGCTCCGTTCGATGGCACCATCACTTCGGTGAGCATCAAGCCTGGCGATCAGGTCTCGCCGGGCAGCAATGCATTCCGCCTGGATAACCTGAACCGCTTGCTGGTGGATGTGCAGGTATCCGAAGTGGATATCAACAGCATCCAGGTGGCTCAGCCGGTTGAATTGAGCTTCGACGCCATCATGAACAAACAATACCAGGGCATCGTCAGCCAGGTGGCCGCAGTGGGTGATGCCGTCCAGGGCGTGGTGCAATTCAATGTCAGTGTTGAGCTCACCAATCCGGATGATGAGGTAAAACCGGGCATGACCGCCGCCGTGAATATCATTGTCGATCAAATCACCGACGCCTTGTTGGTTCCCAATCGTGCCGTCCGGGTAGTCAATGGCCAGCAGGTGGTTTATACGATAATAAACAACCAGCTCCAGCAGGTGAAAGTCACCTTGGGAGCTTCATCTGACACTGAAAGCCAGGTGGTCGAAGGTGACTTGCAAGTTGGCGATCAAATTGTGCTTAATCCTCCCCAGGATCTCCTCAGTATGGGCGGCCCCTTTGGTAGGTGATCATGAGCTTCCTGGGTGAGCAGACGCCTCCGAGAAATCCTCAGTCTGATGGCTGGGTTATTCAAGCTGAAAACCTGGTCAAAATTTATCAGATGGGCCAGGTGCAGGTGCGCGCCCTCAATGGCCTCTCACTGAGCATTCATTGCGGCGAGGTGGTGGCCATCATGGGGCCATCTGGCTCAGGTAAATCCACATTGATGAACATCATCGGCTGCCTCGATCGGCCAACCTCCGGCGAGTACATGCTGGATGGTGAGCCGGTTTCAAAGTTAAATGACGACCAGCTGGCGACCATCCGAAACCGCAAGGTTGGGTTCGTCTTCCAGAGCTTCAACCTGCTATCACGAGCCACCGCCCTGGCAAATGTCGAGCTGCCCATCCGCTACTCGGGCATGCGGCGCGGGGGCAGAGAGAAAGCACGCCAAGCTCTTGAGGCTGTCGGCTTGGCAGATCGCATGCATCATCACCCCAACGAGCTTTCTGGCGGTCAGCAGCAGCGCGTGGCCATCGCCCGCGCCCTGGTCAATAATCCTGCCATCATCCTGGCAGATGAGCCCACCGGAAACCTGGACACGAAATCAGGTCTTGAGATTATGGAGCTGCTGCTTAATCTCAACCGTGAGCATGGCACCACGCTCATTATTGTTACCCACGCTGCCGATATTGCCGGGCACACTCAGCGCATCATCCAAATCCGAGATGGCGTGGTGGAGCAACCGGAATGAACGTCTGGCAGGCTATCTTGGAAGCTTTTGAAAGCCTTTCCGCCAACAAGCTGCGGGCTGGCCTCACCATCCTGGGGATTGTGATCGGCGTCGGTGCAGTGATTGCCATGGTTTCGGTTGGACGCGGTGCCCAGGCTACCATCACTGAATCAATCAACGGAATTGGCACCAACCTGATCTTTGTGTTTCGCGGAGGCTCGGAAGACGTTCGCAACCCCAAGCCCATCACCTTGCAGGACGCCGAAGCCATCGCCGACCCCTTTCAGGCGCCATCAGTCAACGCCGTAGCCCCTGTCATCCAGGACAGTGCGAAGATCACCTTCGGTCGTGAAAGCACCAACACCAGCGTCTATGGAGTAACCCCCGAATATTCCAGCGTGCGTAATTATCGCGTCTCCGAGGGCGAGTTTATTACTCAGGAAAATATGTTGGGCCAGGCTTCGGTGACGCTACTCGGCTCCGATGTGGCAGATAAGCTCTTCGGTCGGCAGGATGGCTTGGTGGGTGAAACCGTGCGCATCGAAGGGCAGCCATTCAGAGTGATTGGAGTATTGGAAGCCAAGGGCGGCTCAGGTTTCTCCAATGCCGACAACCAGGTGCTCATCCCGTTCTCCACCGCTCAGGCCAGGTTGATCCACCACAACATCGCCGACCAGGTTGACCTGTTGTTGGTGGAAGCCGTCAGCCCTAAAGCGGTCCCCGATGCCAGCGATGAAGTTGCCCAGATCCTGCGTACTCGCCATCGCACCGCCATTGGTGCTGATGATTTCACCCTCCTCACCCAGCAGGATTTTCTTTCCACTGCCAGCACCATCACCAATGTGCTCACCATCTTCCTGGGCGGGGTAGCCGCCATTTCCCTTCTGGTGGGTGGGATAGGCATCATGAACATCATGCTCGTTTCGGTAACCGAGCGCACCCGTGAAATTGGCCTGCGCAAGGCCCTTGGAGCGCATAAATCGGATATCATGATCCAATTTTTAACCGAATCTGCCGTTCTAAGCCTGATTGGCGGCCTCATCGGCATCATCCTTGGTTACAGCATTGGCCTGGGAGTTTCACAGATCGCCAAGGCTAATAATGCCGCCATTACGCCCTCCATTGGGGTTGATATTATCCTCATTGCCACCCTTTTCTCTACGGCTGTGGGATTGTTCTTCGGCCTCTATCCAGCCAACCGAGCAGCCAACCTCGAGCCGGTGGAAGCTTTACGGTATGAGTGAGCTGGGCTAACCGCTTACGCTTTCAAGAGCTGCCTTCATCCGCTCCAAGGCCTGGCTCAAAACCAACCAGCTGCAAGCGAAGTTAAGCCTCACAAATCCTTCCCCGCCTGCGCCAAAAGTTGCCCCATCGTTCATTGCAACACGTGCCTCTTTTATAAAGAATTCACAGGGATCACCTTTGATACCCGCCTTGTGGCAATCCAGCCAGGCCAGGTATGTCCCTTCAGGTTTCACCATTTGCACCGCAGGTAGCTGGTCGCGCACATAATCAGCTACGTAATCCCGGTTCCCTTCCAGGTAATGAATCACCTGGTCCAGCCATTCCTCTCCATCACGGTATGCCGCGATGGTGGCGATCAGCCCAAGCAGGTTGATCCACATCACCAAGCCCTTCATCGATTTTTCCAGCTTTTTACGCAGCTCCTGGTTTTGTACGATAGCAAAGGAGCACTGCAATCCGGCAATATTAAATGACTTGGTAGGTGCCATCAAAGTAATCGTTTTGTTCGCTATTTGCTTGTCCAGGGAGGCGATTGGGATATGCTTCTTACCTTTAAATATCAGGTCGCAATGGATTTCATCCGAGCAAATCAATACGCCATGCTTAAGGCAGGTATCTGCCATGCGCTCTAATTCATCCTGTCGGAAAACCCTTCCCACCGGGTTATGAGGGTTGCAAAGAATAAATATCCTGCTGTGCCTGTCGAATGCCGCCTCGAACCGATCCCAATCGATCTCATAATATCCATCACTGCGGTGCTCCAGCAATGCATCGTGCCGTTCCATTCCTGCCGCCTGTGGGATGCGCAGGAAGGGAGGATAGACTGGCGTCTGGACGATTGCATTACCTGCTGGTGCCTCCATCGCCAGGCAGGTCAGGCTTAAGCCGACCAGTACTCCTGGCAGTAACATGATTTCCTCCGGTGTAACCATCCAGTTATATAGGGTTCCCATGCGATCCATGATTATTTTCTTTAATTCGATAACCGGTCCATGGTCTGAAAAAGCATCCGGATAACCAAATATTCCATGCTCAACCCGTTCTCGCAGGGCGCGTTGGATGGGCTCGGCTACCGTGAAATCCATATCCGCCACCCACATCGGAAGCACATCGGATTCGTACTGGTTCCACTTCACACTTTCCGTTGGTCGCCGGTCTGGCACGTGATCAAAATCGTATCGCATGATTTTTACTCCCTGGAGAGGTTTTAATCAATGTAAGTCTGTTACATGTGCACAATTCTTGGAAAATCTCTATTAACCACGCCTGTTCATAATTTTGCATGCAAAAAATGATGCATATATTTTACCCCGATTAAATCATGTTCATCTTCATATATTAGCTGGATGAAAATCACCATCCATAGTTCTGCCTGCCAATTGGGGTAAAATTGACATAAAGGATTCCCATTAGCTCACAAACTAAGGAGGTATTGTATGACAACCTGGAAGGTCCTGATCACGGATGGTCTTTCGGATAGGGGCATTGAAATCTTACAATCCGCCGCACAGGTGGATAACAAGCCCGACATCACCGCCGATGATTTGCTAAAAGTGGCTGGTGATTATGACGCCATGGTGGTGCGTGGGCGCACCAAGGTGACTGCGGCTGTCTTTGAAACAGCTAAAAGACTTAAAGTGGTTGGTCGGGCGGGTGTGGGCGTGGATAACATCGACCTGACCGCCGCTCGCAACCATAATGTCATTGTAGTCAACGCCCCCAAGTCCACCTCGCTGGCTGTGGCTGAGTTGGCGATAGGTTTGATGTTCGCCCTGGCTCGCATGCTTCCCAAGGCAGATGCCACCATGAAGCAAGGGCAGTGGATTAAAAAACAGCTCGAAGGGGTGGAGCTTAACGGGAAAACACTCGGTATCGTCGGAATGGGAAATATCGGCACAGCCCTGGCAGCTCGTGCCGCTGGTTTGGGCATGAAAGTGATTGGCTACGATAACCTTGTTCCCTCCGAAGAGATTAAAAAGCGTGGGGCCGAGCCGGTTGCATTGTCCGAGCTGTACGCCACGGCTGATTTCATCTCTTTCCACCTGCCGTTGACCTCCGAATCGAAGGGGATGGTCAATGGGCAGGCCTTCGCCCAAATGAAACGCGGTGTGCGTATCGTAGATGCTGCACGGGGTGGTATCCTGGATGAAACCGCATTGTTGGCAGCCTTGGAAACAGGCCAGGTGACTGCTGCCGCTCTCGATGTATACTCAACCGAGCCTCCCGGGCTCACCGCACTGGTCGCCCATCCCAGGGTTGTTTCCACACCTCACATTGGCGCCCAAACTGAAGAAGCCCAAGATCGCGCCGCCGAGGATATCGCCACTGAAGTGCTCACCGCCCTGAAGGGCGAGCCATTGCGCTGGAAAATTGTCTGATTTGGTGCGTAGAACTCAAGCAGGCTGGTAGCCCACTTTTCTGCCAGCCATCGCTGCGCACTTCGCTTTTAACATACTACTAAATTGGGTGGAAGTTTCCTTCCGCCCATCATGTATAAGACTTGTAACTCATACAAAAGGATAACCATGCAACCCGAACAACAACTTCAAGAACTAAAAAATCGCCTTGCCGAGATTTCAGATATTTATCGTGCTTCAGCTGTGTTGGGTTGGGACCAACAAACCTATATGCCGCCTGGAGGCACTGAAAACCGCGGTTACCAGCTTGCTACTCTTCAGCAGATCGCTCACACCAAATTTGTGTCCGACGAAATTGGCAGGCTTCTGGATGACCTGCAGCCTTATGTATCCCAGTTAGACCCTGACTCGTTCGACGCCAGGCTGGTTAAAGTAACCCGGCGTAACTACGATAAGGAAATCAAGGTCCCCACCGATTGGGTGATGGATTTTGCCCTGGTCACCACAGCTGCCCACGAAGCCTGGGCAAAAGCCCGTGCTGATAATAATTACCCCTACTTCCAGTCCCATCTGGAAAAGATCCTCGAGTTGGAGCATCGTTATGTGGAATTTTTCGCGCCTTACGACCATATCTATGATCCCCTGCTCGATACCTTCGAGCCCGGCTTAAAGACCGCCGACATCAAAAGCATCTTCAATGCCCTCCGCCCGCAACTGGTGGAGCTGATCAAGCAAATAGCCAGCCGGCCGCAGGTGGATGACGCCTTCCTGCACTTGCCCTATGATGAGCAAAAGCAATGGGATTTTGGCGTGGAAGTAATCACTAAAATGGGCTTCGATTGGAAACGCGGCCGCCAGGATAAGGCCGTCCACCCATTCACCACAAGCTTCGGCTGGGGGGATGTGCGTATCACCACCCGGGTAAATCCCGATAACCTCACTCCCGCCTTGTTTGGCACGCTGCACGAATCCGGTCACGCCATGTATGAGTTGGGATCCGACCGTGCGCTCGACCGCACTCCCCTTCTGGGTGGGGCATCCATGGGAATCCACGAATCGCAATCACGCATGTGGGAAAACCTGGTTGGTCGCTCCTATCCCTTCTGGCAATGGGTTTACCCTCGCTTGCAGGAAATTTTCCCCTCTCAATTGAGTAATGTCACCCTGGATGGGTTTTATAAAGGAATTAATAAGGTCCAGCCATCCCTAATTCGTGTGGAAGCCGATGAAGCCACATATAACCTGCATATTATGCTGCGCTTTGAGTTGGAGCTAGCCCTTATTGAAGGCAGCCTTGCCTTGCGCGACCTCCCTGAAGCCTGGAACACTCGTTGTAAAGAATATCTCGGTATAACCCCACCGGATGACACCACAGGCGTCCTGCAAGATGTTCACTGGTCAGGTGGGATGATTGGTTACTTCCCCAGCTATGCACTGGGCAACTTGATCGCCGCCCAATTATGGGAGCTGATCAACAACGACATCCCCGACCTGCCACAGCAGATCCAGCGTGGTGAGTTCGCTGCCTGGCTTGCCTGGTTACGCGAGAATATCCACAGTCATGGCAACAAGTTTGAGCCCCAGGAGCTCATCCAGCGTGTAACTGGCTCGAAAATCGACCCTGCACCTTACATGCGTTACCTTACTAGGAAATACAATCAAATTTACGATATATGATCTTCTTATTAAAAGACGGCAGGCTAGATCCATCACGGTTTTAATACTCATGAGCAAATTCCGCCTTGCCTTCTCTGCTCTCCTTCTCGCCGTCCTGGGGGTGGGCTGTTCTGGGTTAACATCCACCTCCATTACAGGTTCCTCACCCACTGGCGATTTACCCTCGGTCATTTCGACCACCGTCCAGGCTAAGGCTACAAACCTGCCCACTTCAACAGCCGTCAACCAGCCTTTGGATTTCCCACCAATAACAACAGCTCAGACGCTTCAACCCGATCCTTCAATTTACATCGAGAGTGCCTCTCCTGTGGCTTCAACCCCAACACCAACGGTTAGCCCTTCCTTTACCCCAACCGGCACGCCGAACCCGGCTGCCACGCGTACGCCCCGCCCCACTCGCACGCCCACCATCACCTCAACCCCCACGACCCCGGTAGCCGGCGTGCAGTTCGTTATGCCCGGCCCCATGTCAAAGGTGGTCTCACCCTTGCACCTGATTGCCAACCTGCATAGCGTGCCTTCTGGAAGCTACCACGTGGAGTTATGGGTAGAGCCGTTGCAGGAAGGAGGTGAGCCCCGTTTGCTCTATAGGGAAATAAAGAGAATAATCAGCGATCCGGTGAAATGGGTCTATCTCGACCAGGAAATCCAATTTGAGCTCAATCGTGCCGCTGAATACGCACAGCTCAGGGTGAGCACCTTCGATACATACGGTAGACCTGTCTCGATAAATTCGGTTGATCTGATACTTCTCCAGATGGGAGCAAGCTTCATTACACCAGCTGGTGGAAAGACCGAGCCGATTGTGATTCGCCAGCCCACCCCCAACCAGCTTATCCAGGGGGGTACGGCGATCGTCAGTGGTATTGTCAAACCCACCCAGGAGGTTCTCCTGGTGGAATTGGTGACTGCCGATGGTAGAGTATTGGGTTACCGGGAGGTGTTCGTTGAACCTTCCGCAGACGGATCCTACGTACCGTATGCAGTTGAAGTTCCATACCAGGTGGAGGTGGGAACCTGGGTCAGAATGCGCGTCAGCGAAAGCAATCTGCGCATCGCCGGCATAGAGCACCTCACCAGTGTAGAGGTTTACCTCAGTCCATAGAGCG
>Ga0116202_10000159_pt1 | contig 34910 bp, 31 predicted proteins | sample LakKivw325mmetaG_FD_94479 | JGI IMG/M metagenome (GOLD analysis project Ga0116202, IMG submission 94479) | Anoxic lake water microbial communities from Lake Kivu, Rwanda to study Microbial Dark Matter (Phase II) - Lake Kivu water 325m metaG | ecosystem: Environmental > Aquatic > Freshwater >... | reverse complement strand
GGCCCAGGCGCAGCCGGGAGACACGGTGGTGTTCCGGGCGGTGAGCCTGGAGGAGGCGCACAGGGCGCTGAGCGAGCAGGAAGCGTTCATCGCGTCGCTCAGGAGCTAGTGGCTCGAGAGTCCTTCAGCGAGCGCGGCCCGGTGGAGCGAGGCCGTGGCAATCCGGCGTGGGGTCACCAGTACGAATCGCCTCCCCGTCCTTCTGCGAAGGACTCGCCGCAACGACGCTTCGCAGGCGCGTGCCTGGACGGGAAACCCGCGGGTCCGGGTCTCACAGACCGTGCTGCGACAAGACAGCGTGCAGGGCTTCGAGGGCCTGCCGGTTCTCGGACAGTGACCAGGCGTCCACCGAGTAGACCTTCTTGCCTGAGACGCCGTCCACTGCTCCCGCATCGACCATCGCGCGTATCATGTCCTCTTCTTCCTGGCCGGAGGGCAGCAGGTTCTTCCCCACCAGCAGGGACAGGGCGGCGATGAGTCCGTATGCGCCCCAGTTTGACACGCTGGCGATGATGAGCTTGTCGACGCACGTGGTTGCAGGGTTACCCGGGAGGTTGTCGAACTGCGGTATCTCCTTCGCCAGGTTCCCCATTCCTATCTCGTTGCCCCCATCGCCTATCCCCACGGACGGCGTCTGCCCATTGAAGAGGTAGTCCAGCCTGGCATTGTAGGGAGAGTAGTCGACGCCCCGCATGTTCAGATACTGTCCATCGCGCGTCATCCCGCCTCGCTCGGTGGATATCAGCACAGAGGGCCTCAGTTTGGCCAGCAACTCACCGGCGTACTGCTTGCTCGACGAGTCATCAGCTATCGGAAACTCCACGATTCCGTCCGCAGGTACCGCCCCTCTGAGCGCCGGCGAACTGAGTTCGTCGGTGACCTGCGTCACGGTGTAGCCAAGGTCTTGCAGCGCCCTGCCGATGAACACCGCCCCGGGCGGGCCATCAGTCTCGGGAGCACCTGCCGCGCGGATGTAGAACCCGGTGCAGACTATCGCCGTCCCCGGATGGTCGAGGATGTGCCGGGCCGCTTGAGTGCAGAAGTCGTCCGGAAGAAAGGGCTTCAGAACCGAGATGCCCCTCCGGTCGTTGCGCAGGATGACCTCTTCAATAGCCGACATCTTGAGCCACTCCCTTCACTTCGTTGACAACCGGGTCGCTCCAGAGACTCGTCACAGGACAGCCAGGTGCTCGTCTCTCACGTCGGTGACGAACATGTGGCCGGGAGAGTGGGTGAGCATGAGTGACGGTTTGGACTGAACGGCCGCTGCCTGCGGCGTCACGCCGCACGCCCAGAAGACCGGTACCTCTCCCTCGTATATGTCCACCGCATCGCCGTAGTCCGGATGGGCCAGGTCGCGGATGCCGATGACCTCGGGGTCTCCGATGTGGACCGGCGCGCCGTGCACGCCGGGGAAGCGCGACGTCACCTGGACCGCCCTGACGACCTGGTTGTGAGGGATGGGACGCATCGAGACCACCATGGGGCCCGAGAAGACGCCGGCGGGAACGGTGGGTATGTTCGTGCGGTACATGGAAACGTTTCTGTTCTGCTCGACATGGCGAAGCGGGAGTCCCGCGGCCATCATGGCTGTCTCGAAAGTGAAGCTGCACCCCAGCAGGAACGTGACCAGGTCGTCCCTCCACTCTCCGAGTATGTCCTCGACCTCGCCGCTCAACACGCCGTTGCGGTATATCCGGTACAGCGGGACGTCAGTGCGGATGTCGGCTCCCGGGGAGGTGAGCTTCGGCTCGGTCACCCCCGACTCCAGCACCTCCACTAGGGGGCACGGCTTGGGGTTGCGCTGGCAGAAGACGAGGAAGTCGAAGGCAAGGTCCCTGGGCAGAATAGCCACGTTCGTCTGCACATAGCCGGGCGCCTGGCCCGCGGTAGGCGCCCGCCACCTCCCCTCCCTGCACATCAACCTCAGCTCCCTGGGCGATCCGATGATGTTCGCGGTGTTATCAGTGTTCACACAAGCCATCCTCGCACGTCCTTCAATCGGAAGATACTATTCTGCAGGACAATCGAACGTCAAGATGCATGGAGAGGCAGATCATCAGGGTACTCACGTTGCCTTGCAGCAGAGCAAGGAGAAGACTAATGGACCGCCGGGCGAAGGCAACGCCTGATTCGGTCGGCAACAGGCGACCGTCTCGCCGGACACAGCCCTCAGCTCATCTCCGTGGCAGCCGTGAACACCATCCGCCCTTCCGGTCAGGTTGTCGCGTGTTCGAGTCGCGCAAGGACTGCTCGTGATGCGCCAGCTCCGGGGGCCATTCCTGGGCCGCAACGCTGAGCTTGCGCATCGCTGCACTGCGCGCTGCTGGTTCGCGCCGCGGGGAACCGCCGGTTCTCAGCCTTCGCTGCAGTCTAGAAGGCGGGCGACTGCCTCGCCGAAGCTGTCCTCGGCCCCATTGTCGATGACCCAGTCGGCAGCCGTCCGGACCTCGGCTGGAACGTCGCCGACCGCGATTCCGAGACCGGCCCACTCGAGCATGCTGACGTCGTTCGGGCTGTCGCCGATGGCCACCGTCCGGCTCCGCGGCACTGCCAATCGTTCCGCCAGGTACTTCAGGGCGTTGCCTTTGCCTGACTCGCCGTGCGCGACCTCACAGAACGAGGTATGTATCCTGTTCACGATCACGCCGGACCCGCAAACGGCTCTGATGCGGGCTATCAACAACTCAACCTCTGCTGCGTCTCCCCGGGCCGCAAGCTCCGTTGGCTGCCGTTCGAGGAGCGCCGACAGGTCGTCAACCAGGTGCAGCTCAACTCCGTTGTTCTGCGCGTACCGGCTGTCTTCTTCCCGCCTCTGCTCCACGTAGATGCTGCCATCTATGTAGGCGTACCGGTGCAGGCCCTGTTCCCGCATCACCGTGAGCACTCTGCAGGCCAGGGGGCCCGGCAAGGGTTTGTGCCACAGGACTGCTCCATCGCCCGGCTCGCGGATGAGCGCTCCCTGGTAGCAGATGAGGGGGGCCGACAGGCCCAACTCGTGGGCAAAACGGTTGGTCGGTTGATACATGCGTCCGGTGGCGAGCGTGACGGCGATGCCCCGTGCGAGGACACGCCGGATGGCCTCCGCGGCGCCGGAGACGATGGCTCCATCCTTGTTGATGATGGTTCCATCAAGGTCGATGGCGACCAACTGATACCGCGATGTCATCTGTCCTGACCCGCCCGGCGAGAGCACACTCATTATGCCATCGCCCTCACCGGGATTGTCAGTGGAATCCGAGGGCCGCCGGCCCGAACTGCCGTAGACCTCGAAGCTCGCCGAGAGCGCGGCAACCTGCTCAGAACAGTGGCATAATGGATATGGGAATCAGCAGGGCAGGTCAGCCGCACATCCGCGAACGCAGGAGGTGGCACTATGGCTATGGTGAAGGTGTTGCAGGAACGCGTAGTGCGCAGGGACGACGCCGACAAGCTCATGCAGGGCCTCCAGGACCTCAGGGCAGCCGCCCTTGGCCAGCCGGGATACGTCACAGGCGAAACCTGGTTCAAGGGGAGCGACCCACTCACCGCTGTCGTGGTGGCCACCTGGGTCTCCGAGGAGCATTGGAAGGCCTGGGAGACCTCCGAGGCACGGGTTGCCCTGAACGACTTCATCACCGGCCTGCTGCTTGAGGAGCCCAGGGTCAGCGTGTACCGGATGACGCTCTGAAGCTGGCGGACCCGAAGAGTAGATGCCGAGCCGGCGTCTCCGCCGCGAGCATGGCCCGGTTCTCGGTGCCCCCGATTGGCCAACTCGAAGCGGAATGCCGAGGCTGGAGCACGCCGTCATCCTCTTCCGGACAGCACCGCGGGCGCCGTCGGGCGGCTTTCCGGCGTGCAACTCCCCCCGCACGGGATGGGTCCGCGATGCTCCCGCCTTCAAACCGGGGCGGTGGATTGACTTGGCGCGCCGTTCGTACTATCGTCATCAGACCCGCTGTCAGTCTCAAGGAGGTGCAGGTATGGCTACGGTAACCTTTTACACTCCCACCAAACTCATCGTCGGCGAAGGAACCGTCAGCAAGGTCGGCGAGGAAGCCGCCCTTCTCGGCAAGCGAGCCCTGATTGTCACAGGCGGCTCCAGCGCGAAGAAGTCCGGGCTGCTCGACAAGGTGCTGGCGGACCTCAAGACCCACGGCGTCGAGGCTGCCGTCTTCTCCGGAGTCACGCCCAATCCGCGCAGCTCAACGGTCGACGAGGGTGCGAAGGCCGCGGCGGAGTACAAGGCCGACCTCATCATCGGCCTGGGCGGCGGCAGCGCGATGGACGCGGCCAAAGCCATCAGGCTCTCGTATTCCAGCGGCCGACCCGTGTGGGAGTTCTACCTGGGCGCCGATTCGAGAGGCATCGCCCCCAAGGCGGCCCTCCTGCTTGTGTGCACAATGGCCGCGACCGGCTCCGAGTTCAACAACGGGGCAGTGGTGACGAACTGGGAGACGCACGAGAAGCGCTTCATCGCCGCGCCGGCCTACTACCCCTCGACGTCTATCGTCGACCCGGCGCTCACCCTGAGCATGCCCGTCAAGCAGCTCGCCAAGGGCGGCGTCGACATCTTCCTGCACGTGATGGAGAACTACGTCACGCACCTGGAGGGCGCTCCGCTGGCCGACGGCATCCGCGAGGCCATCATGAAGGTGGTGGTCGAGTGGCTCCCTCCGTCCGTCAAGGACCCGTCGAATCTCGCGGCTCGAACCAACCTGAGCTGGGCCAGTACGCTCGCCTGCTCGCAGACCATCACTCTCGGCGGCGGCCTCGGCTTCCGCCCCATCCATCTCATCGAGCACCCCGTCAGCGGATACTTCGATGCCTCTCACGGAGACGGTCTGTCGGCGCTGCTGCCTGCATGGCTGCGCCAGAGCATGGGAGTGCGTGGCGAGCGCATCGCGAGGCTCGGCAAGAACGTCTTCGGCGTGCAGAAGGACCCGGTCAAGGCAGTCGAGAAGTGGCTCGACTCGGTCGGCATGCTGATCTCGCTGAAGCAGATCGGCGTCACGGAAGACAAGATCGAGGTCATGGCGCAGGCGGCGCTCGATACGTCTCGCGGCCTCCTGGCCAAGGACCCCATCCACAACAGCGTGGAGAGCATCGCCGGCCTCTACCGCGCCGCCTTCTAGCAGTCCGTATTCCTGCCAGCGTTCAGAGGGAGGGGATGCGCCCCTCCCTCTTTCCTATGCTGCCGCCGCGCCTCGCCTCTTGCCGGAAGCGGGTTGTTATGTCATGTTCCGTGCCGCCTGACGACGGCGCCGTCGCTACACTTGCCGTGTCACGGCGCAGACCGGGCGACAGCATCGGCCTGGACCCGCCATGAGGTCAGGCGACACCATTCGGGGCTGAGAGTGTGGACCCAGGATTGAACTCCCCGGCATCGGAGCCCGTAGCCGGTCACCCGAGGCAGTCACCTGAACCTGATGTCCAGCCTGCGGCCTCGAGTATCGCGAAGTAGGCCGGCTTCGGGTTCAGTTCGTCGTCGAACAGCGTGGGGTCGGCTTCTGAGGAGGCCCGCTCCAGCCACGAGTACCTGTCTCCGATTCCCCACACCATGAAACCCCGGCACACTCCTGACTCGAGGCAGGCCTCGAACACATCCCTGTACATCTCAGACTGCAGAGCGTATCGCGCTTCCCGCGCGCCCGGGACACCGGACATATCGATATCAAGCTCCGTGACATACACGGGGAGGCCGTAGCTCTGCATCGTGGCGACCATGTCCTGCTTGCCTGGTGGTTCGCGGGCGTCCAGGTGCATCTCCAGCCCGACGCCGTCAATCAACCCCTCGTCTTTCAACCTCTGAACGACCTGTCGGCTCAGTCCGGTGGTGGCGCCGCCCGCCGTATGGTTGTCGTAGTCGTTGTACAACAGCTTCGCAGATGGGTCGGCGTCCCGCGCGAACCGGTACACGAGCTCAAGGTAGTCATAGCCGAACTTCCTGTAGAGGAAGTCAGGGTCAGTGTGGCCCTTGAGGTACGCCTCCTCCACCACCAGCCACAGGCCCACCTTCCCTCTGTATCGGTTCAATACGGTGGATATGTGGACACGGAGCATCTCCTCCAGTCCGTCCCGGGAGAGCCGGCTGTCAGTCAGCCAACCGGGATTGCCTTGTGACTCAGTCGGACATATGAGATGCGAGCAGACGGTCATGTTGTTCGCAAGAGCAAACTGGACCTGCTCGTCTGCTGAGGTGAAGTCGAACCCGCCCTGAACAGGCTCCACGTCCACCCATGCCATACACCGATAGAGCATAGCTGCGCTGAACTCCCGGGCGACAACCTCTCGCCACTTCTGCATTGGGAAGCATTCAGGCGTGAAGTACGTGCCCAGCAGCATCCCCTTCTCATCAGCCATCTGCCGAAGTGTTCCCGGCTCCGCCACGACGGCCTGCCCGTCCTCTCCGCCGGACTGGGGAGCCGCCAGGTTCGGTTCCTGCTCCGTTGAAGTTGTCGGAGATGGAGTGAAACCTGGCTCCTGCGGCAGTTCCGAGGCCGGCGCGGGCGGCGTGGAAGGCAACTCAGGACCGGCCCCATCACTGCAGGCGGATGACAGGCACAAGAGGGGTAGAACCAGCAGCGCGACCACAACCCCACCACACCGTTGCATCTCTGCGCTCCTCGCCGCGCACGGTCCCTGATGCGGTCCGGCTACATCCTCGCGTGCGGAACGAGGGCCTCACTTCACAGTATAGAGCCGTGGGAGAATGCTGTCACTGCGGCGGCACGAGACGGCGTTCGGACGCCGCCCGCGGGTTCTCACCGTGCCTGAGCAGCCTCGGACGCCTGACGAATCCGACGCCTTAGAGGAAGAGCTCCGGCTCCGCTCTCCTGGTCAGCCCTTCTTCCAGCTCGCGCTTGTGATACAGGTACGCTTCGTCATCGTAGTACCTCGCCTGCTGCGGGCACTTCTTGACGCAGGCGCCGCACCGGATGCAGATGCCCGTGTACTGTCTCACGTTGTCGAAGCTGATTGAACCCATCGGGCACACCTGCGCACATGTCTTGCAGTCAGTGCAGGCGTCGCTCGTCACCGGCCTCACCTTACGGAGGTCGACCGGATTGCCCTGCGTATCGCGAGGCCGGTAGTAGTCACGGTACGGGTACGGCATCCCTTTGACACCTACGGGGAGCAACGCATGATCGTCGGTGAGAGACCTCAGCTTCGCAACCACCTGTCTCGCGAAGCCGGCGGCAACAGCCATGTCGGCCTCATCCGGCCTGCCTTTCGCGAGCGTGTACGAGAACGAGTGCTCTCCAACGAACGCCGCCGCCGCGACCGTGCGGAGCCCGCGCCTCTCAAGGACGTCCTTCAACTCGATGAGGGCATCGTCGTAGTTGCGGTTGCCAAACAGTACCACCGGCACAGCCAGAGCACCGTTCCCCTCGACGGTTTCGAGGTACTTCAGCAGGATGTTGGGAACACGCGCGGCATACACCGGCGTGCCGAAGACAACGAGGTCGCCGGCGGAGAAGCTCAGAACGCGCTTTCTAGCTGCGGGCGGAGTGAAGTCGATTCGCTCGCGAGGAACACCCAGCCCGGCCGAGATGCCGTCCGCTATGCCCGTGACGACCTTCTCCGTGGTCCCGGTGGCGCTGAAGTAGACGGCCCTTACTCTCTTGACGTTCACTGTACGAATCTCCCCTTCATGACCCGCCGTTGGCACGCGAGTCCCTCATTATGCCATTCCTGCAGCCCGGATTGCTGCCGGCAATATCCGAGGAAATGCATTTGCATCATACGCGAACACGTACTAGAATGAAGCACCATTATGGTCGAACACATGGGCGTCGCGCCCGACGCCCCATCAGCCTTCGCCCCAACAACTCCATCCACCCCCAGAACCATGGATAGCTACGGCATCTCCTCGGGACTGGAGCGTTTCCGCTCCGCCTGGCGGTCATACCTCCTGCAGAGTTTCCTGGCGGGGTTGACAACGCTTGTCATCCTGCTCGTCCTGAGCCTCGAGAACGCCGTCGTCATAGCCGCCCTCGGAGCCAGCGCCTTCATCGTCTTCGGCCGGCCGTTCGACCTGACCGCCCGCGCCCGCAACGTCATCGGCGGCCACCTGCTCGGGTTTGTGGTCGGCTCGGCCTGCGCCCTGCTGCCCCAGGAGCCGCTGCTCGCATCGCTTGCTTCCTATGCCCTGTCGGTCGGTCTGGCCGTATTCCTCATGGTCGTCCTCTACATGCAGCACCCCCCCGCCGCCGCCACCGCGCTGGGCGTCGCCATACGTGGCTGCTCATGGGAGACCTTCCTCGCCGTGCTCACCTTCGCGCTCGTGCTCTCCGTGGTACACTTCGCCTTCAAGTCACGGCTCCGTAACCTGTTCTAGATGAGAGTACTGGCGTTCGAGACGTCCTGCGACGAGACCGCTGTCTCGGTCGTGGAAGACGGCACGCGCATCCTCGCCAGCGTCGTCGCCTCTCAGATCGACATCCACCGGCGCTACGGCGGCATCGTCCCTGAGGTGGCGTCGCGGCAGCACGTCCTCTCCATCCTGCCCTGCTACGAGGAGGCGATGGCTGCGGCCGGTGTCTCACTCGACGGCATCGACCGCGTCGCGGTCACGAACGGCCCGGGGCTTGCCGGCTCCCTCCTCGTGGGAGTCAACTTCGCCAGGGCCATTGCAGCATCGCGCGGACTGCCGCTCTTCGGAGTGAATCACATCGAGGCGCACATCTACGCCAACTGGCTCGCCTTCCCCGCCAGGCCCGAGGATGACAGCCGGTTCCCGGCCCTCTGCCTCATCGTCTCAGGGGGACACACGGAGATGCACCTCATGCGGGGTCACGGCGACTACCGCCTGCTGGGGCGCACCCGCGACGACGCCGCGGGCGAGGCATTCGATAAGGCGGCACGGCTGCTGGGACTCGGCTACCCCGGAGGTCCGGTGATACAGAAGGCAGCGGCTGAAGCCAGGGGCCGCTACGCGCTGCCCCGCGCATGGCTGCCGGGCACATCGGATTTCAGCTTCAGCGGCCTCAAGACCGCGCTCTACCACCTGACGCGAAGAGAAGCGATACTGGGGAATCCGGAGCTTGTCGCCAACGCCGCCGCCAGCTTCCAGGACGCGGCGGTCGAGGTGCTCGTGGCAAAGGCGCTGCGCGCAGCCTCCGACGCGGGTGCCCGGTGCATCCTCGTCAGCGGAGGTGTGGCCGCCAACAGCGCGCTTCGCAACCGGCTCGCGGCGCAATCACCCATCCCCACCTTCATCCCCCCGATCGCCATGTGCACGGATAATGCCGCCATGGTGGCCGCATGCCACTACTTCGCCCACCGCGACGACGCCGCCGGCGGCGACATCGACGTGGAACCCGCCCTGTCTCTGTCCTGACGCTCTACGAGACGGCTCCAGGCACGGGCATGTCAGCCACGATGCGCTCCATCCGGTCGAGCGCCTTCAGGATGCCCTCGCGGGACGTCGTGTAGGCCAGGCGCAGGTAGCCGCGTCCCTGCTCGCCGAAGACCGAGCCGGCGAGGGTGGCTACTCCGGCATCATCGAGCAGTCGACGCGCAAACTCCGCGTCCGAGATTCCAAGTCCGCTGACATCCGGGAAGGCATAGAACGCACCGGCCGGCGTGTGGCACCTGATGCCGCGCATCCCGTTCAGCCGCCGCACCAGGATATCGCGCCGGGCGCGGAACTCATCGACCATCGCGCGGACGCTGTCCTGCGGGCCTCGCAGCGCGCGCACCGCCGCATGCTGCACGAATGTCGTCGAGCATGTCACGCTGTTCGCCGTGAGCCGCACGAACGGGTCAACCAGCGCCGGCGGCAGCACCGCGTAGCCCAACCGCCAACCCGTCATGCAGTAGGTCTTGGAGAAGCCGCTGAGCACTATCGACCGCCCGCGCAGCTCGGGATACTCCAGCACGCTTCGCGGCCGCTGCTCGTAGAATATCTCCTCGTACGTCTCGTCCGAAAGGACGAACAGGTCGTGCTTCTCCGCCAGCCGCGCGATGGCGGCAAGCTCGTCGTCCGTCAGCACGCCACCGGTGGGGTTGTGCGGCGAGTTCAGCGTCAGAAGACGCGTGCGCGGAGTGATCGCCGCCTCCAACTCGTCCAGGTCCAGCCGGAAGCCGCTCTCGCCGCGCAGCGGTACGGGAACCGCCTTCGCACCGGCGAAACGGATGACCGAGGGAAAAGCCGCGAACGCCGGATCGAGGTAGATGCCCTCGTCGCCCGCGTCCAGCGTGAGCAACGCGCCGTAGAACAGGACGGGCCGCAGACCCGGCGTGACGACGATGCACCCGGGGTCGACCTCCAGGTGGCGCGCGGCGGAGACTCGCTCCGCTATGGCCTCTCTCAGCTCGAGTATTCCCTGGGAATCGCAGTAGTGCGTCTGCCCTCTGTCCAGCGACTCCTTGGCCGCCTCGCGGATGTGCGCCGGCGTCTCGAAATCCGGCTCTCCTATCTCAAGATGCACGATGTCGACGCCCCTGGCCTGCATCCGCTGCGCCTTGAGAAAGACCTCGATGGCGGGCTCGGTCGGCAGGCCGCACACGCGCGGAGTAGTCTTCACGCAACCTCCTGAACAAGTACAGAATGCGAAATCCGGACGGATACTCCCGGAGGCGCCTATGCTGTGCCAACGCCCGGCGGCGGAGCGCAGAGCGCTCACCCACGCCACGCTGGACCGCCGGAGCTCCAGGCCCGCCCGTCCGCTAATGGTACCAGATGGGACTGCCGCATCTCCCGCCCGGCCACTCCGACCGGGGCTGCCTCGACAGACAGTACTCCCGGCTCAGGAGCATCTGCTGCAGTCACGCAGCGGACACGCATCGCACAGCCCATGACGGCAGTACTCGGTGTAGACGTGGAGCAGTCCCTGGTCGACTGCCGCCCGGCGCGGCCGCAGAGGAAGGCCGAGCTGCCGCTGCATGTGCTGCGTGATGCTGTTTGCGCGAGGGCCGGGATAACGTACGAAAGCCCTGACCACGCCGCGGAAAAGGCTCTCATCCCCCTCCCGCATGGCCGTCGCAAGGAGGACCGGCAGGAGAGCGTTCACAACCACCTCCCGCGCCTTGGCGGCGCCCACGAGGTCCGATTCCCGCGTGTGTTTCCCGAAATCGTACCGCCTGCGCCAGTACGAATCCCCGGCCACGGTGAACAGCCTCTCGAGTCCCGCCGCGGGCGCTCTTCGCGCCGTGCCCGAGTCCGCAAGCTGAGTGCGCGCCTCCCGGAACAGGCCTTCGATTCCCGGCGCAAGGTCCGCCAGCGCGACCACGCGCCGCACCGGTGAGTTGTTGACATACACACCCGACAGCCGCCAGGCGGACGCAGGCATCGAGGGCATCGAGCCGCCCAGGCCTCGCCATTCGCGCTCAAGGGTCGTGACCTCGGAGCAGCCGCTGTCACCGCAAACTGAGCCACGCTGCGAAGGCAGCAGTCCGGCCGTGCCAAGAGCGTACGCGCAGCGCTGCGTGGCGCCGACGCTCTGCATTAGCGCCCACGTCCCCTCTTCCACCAGCAACGCGCCCAGTTGCATCCCCGCGTCAGCATTGGCGGCATAGCCGAGGGCGCGTGCGACGCCCCGAAGCAGCACCGATAGCAGCCCTCCGGCAGCGCACTCGCCCGCCATGCGAACAGCGCGCGCCCGGAACCGCTCTATGCCGGCTGCCTCGAGCACCGTCACCACCACACCGGGCGCGCCCTTGAAGGCCTCCGCGCACGGCAGGTCGCGCGAGCGACACCGCGGTTCAAGAACAAGGACCGGCGCTTCACGCCCGCCGGGCAGCACGGTCGAGAGGGTGCCGTCCCCGCGCGCGACGGCGTGCAGCACGACCCGCGAATAGGCCGGGTCCAGGTCGTGACCGTGCCGCCGCCAGTCCGCAGGGCTGACGTGCAGCTCGACGTCACCCCGGAGAACGTCAAGGCGCCCGACGGAGAGCACCGCGTCGCGGTAGTCCGGTCCCGCGCTTCCGGGGCGCCTGCCAGGGTAGAGCACATCGACGTCAAGGCCGCTTTCGGTCCGCAGGCGCCGGCCGAACGAACGTGCCCACGCGATGCTCAGATCGGCTTCCGTGCCCGCTATCCGTTTCCGTGTATCCACGCGCACACGAAGAAGGAGGCTACTCCTTCTCCTGAACCTCCTTCCCGTATCCGAAGTTGCTGCGCTCCGCGACGAGGCGCAGCAGCGTGACCGACGTCCCGCGCGGCTCGTACTGGCCCGTCTCCCACTCGCTCACCGTCTGCTGCCGGATGCCCAGTTGCTCCGCCATCTCCACCTGGGTCAACCCGAGGTGATTGCGCAGGGCGCGTATGCGGCGCCGGTCCCACTGTTGCCGTTCCATAGCCTGCGCAGAGTCTATACACGGTGCAGTGTAGAAATCAAGCAGACGAACGTCTTGCACCGGGTCGGAGGTGTGCTATAATCCCTTAGCAGTGTTAGCAGTTGACTGCTAATCGCCAGCAAAGGGAAGGAGGCAGTATGTCCAACCTGGTTCCCCTTGGAGACAGGGTAGTCATCAAGCCCACTCCGCGAGAAGAAGTCAGCAAGGGAGGCATTGTCCTTCCGGACACCGCGAAGGAGAAGCCCCAGGAGGGCGAGATCATCGCGGTCGGAGCCGGCAAGCTCACGGATGACGGCAAGAGGCTCCCGATGGATGTGAAGGTGGGAGACAAGGTCATCTATTCCAAGTACGCCGGCACCGAGTTCAAGGAGGGCGACGTCGAGCTCGTCATCATGCGCGAGAGCGACTTGCTCGCCAAGAAAGCATAGCTAAGGAGGAAGTGTAATGGCAAAGCAGGTACTCTTCGGCGAAGAGGCACGCAAGAAGCTCAAGACCGGTATCGACACGCTCGCCGACGCCATCCGTGTGACCCTCGGCCCCCGAGGCCGCCCGGTCGCCCTGGACAAGAAGTTCGGCGCCCCCAACGTCATCAACGACGGCGTTGCGATTGCGAAGGAAATCGAGCTGCCCGACCCGTTCGAGAACATGGGCGCTCAGCTCGTCAAGGAAGCCTCGACCAAGACGAACGACCAGTGCGGTGACGGCACCAGCACCTCCGTAGTCCTGGCCCAGGCCATCGTCCACGAGGGCTTCAAGAACATCGCGGCCGGCGCGGACTCTCAGTCGCTCAAGCGCGGCATCGAGAAGGGCGTCGCCACCGTGGTCGATGAACTCAAGAAGATGGCCATCCCCGTGAAGGGCAAGGAGCAGGTAGCTCAGGTCGCCGCGCTCTCGGCCGTCGATAAGGAGATCGGCACCCTCATCTCAGACGTCATGGAGAAGGTCGGCAAGGACGGCGTCATCACCGTCGAGGAAGGCAAGGGACTCCAGTTCGAGACCGAGTTCGTCGAGGGCATGAAGTTCGACCGCGGCTACATCAGCGCCTACTTCATCAACAACCCCGAGACGATGCGCGTCGAGCTCGATGACCCCTACATCCTCATCACCGACAAGAAGATCTCGGCCATCAACGAGATACTGCCCGCCCTGGAGAAGATGGTCCAGACGACCAAGAACGTCGTCATCATCGCTGAGGACGTCGAGGGCGAGCCTCTGGCCACACTCGTCGTCAACAAGCTGCGCGGCACGCTCACTCCGCTCGCCATCAAGGCGCCCGGCTTCGGCGACCGCCGCAAGGCCATGCTGCAGGACATCGCCGTCCTGACCGGCGGCCGCGTCATCTCCGAGGAAGTCGGCCGCAAGCTCGACTCCGTCACCGTCGAAGACCTCGGCCGGGCGCGCAGAGTCGTCTCGGACAAGGACAACACCACCATCGTCGAGGGCAAGGGCAAGTCCTCTGACATCGAGGCGCGCATCAAGCAGATCCGCTCCGAGATCGAGTCCAGCACCTCGGACTACGACAAGGAGAAGCTCCAGGAGCGACTGGCCAAGCTGGCCGGCGGCGTCGCCGTCATCAAGGTCGGCGCCGGCACCGAGGTCGAGCTCAAGGAGAAGAAGCACAGGGTCGAGGACGCGCTGAGCGCGACCAGGGCTGCCGTGGAGGAAGGCATCCTTCCGGGCGGCGGCGTTGCGCTGCTCACCGCCGTCTCGGCGCTCGACAAGATCGAGGCCAAGAGCGACGAGGCGACCGGCATCGCTATCCTTAAGCGCGCTCTCGAAGAGCCGCTGCGCTGCATCGCAATCAACAGCGGACGCGAGGCCTCGGTCATCGTCAATCGAGTGAAGGAGACCGCCGCCGGAATCGGCTACGACGCCCTCAATGACGAGATGGACGTCAACATGGTCGAGCGCGGCATCGTCGACCCGCTGAAGGTCACTCGCTCCGCACTCCAGAACGCGGCCAGCATCGCGAACATGATCCTCACCGCCGAGTGCCTGGTCACGGACATCCCCGAGAAGGAGAAGGCCCCGGCCATGCCTCCCGGCGGCTATCCCGAGTACTAGCCGACTACCCCGAAGCAGGCAATGAGAGAGGGGCCGCATCACTGCGGCCCCTCTTCGTTTCTGACTGACGGCGCGTGCCAGGCACGGACTACAGCGAGAGCAACTCCTCGCTGATGCCGCCGTCCACAGGACCAACCACGGCGAGGCAGAGCCGCTCCTTACTGAAGTGCTCCTCGGCCATCCGCACCACATCCTCGACGGTGACCGCCTCGACGAGCGCCTCGACCTCATCGACCGTCAGCACGTGGTGCGTCAGCAACTCCTGCGCCCCGTACCACAGAGCGGCATTCTGCGTGTCCTCGAGCCGCAGCTCGAGCCGTCCCTTCGCGAGCTCCTTCGCGCGGCGCAACTCCTCGTCGCTCACGCCCGTCCTTGCCCGCGCCAGTTCTCCGACCACCGCCCTGATGCATTCCGTCAACCGTTCCGGGTCGACGCCGGCGTACACCACAAGCGAGCCGCCGGAGAGGAAATGCTCGGGGTAGCTGTGAATGTCGTACGCCAGCCCACGCTTCTCGCGTATCTCGGTGAACAGGCGGCTGCTCATGCCGCCGCCGAGAACGACGTTCAACGCGTCCACTGCGTACCGGCGCGGGTCGCATCTGGATACCCCGTGCACCGCCACGCAGACGTGCGCCTGCTCCCCGTCCCTCCGGTCCACCCCTATCCGCGCCTGCTGCTGCGAATCATCCAGCTTGTATGCCCGTTCGGGCCGTCCGGCCGGAAGCATGCCGGCATGCTTCGCTATCAGCTCGCAGACATCGTCGTGGCCCACGTCGCCCGCAATGCTGACGACCATGTTGCCCGTGCGATACTGCCGCGACATGTAGTCCACGATGGCATCGCGCCCGATGGCCGACACCGTCTCCTTGCTGCCCGCAACGTCCCTGCCCAGGGGCTGGTCCGGCCAAAGCAGGCTGTCGATGAGCATGCCCACCCTCTCCTGGGGCAGATCGAGGTTCATGTTGATCTCCTCGATCACCACCTTTCGCTCCTTCTCGATGTCATCCGGCTTCAGCACCGAGTTGGCCGCGATGTCGAAGAGGAGGTCGACCGCAGTCGCCATGTGCGAGCGGGTGACTTTCGCCCAGTAGACCGTTTCCTCCCGACCCGTGCTCGCGTTCAGAATGCCGCCGATGCCTTCTATCTCCGCGCTGATATCCGTGGGCATCGGCCGCCGCGTCGTACCCTTGAAGCACAGATGCTCGATGAAGTGGGATATGCCCGCCTCGTCGTCGCGCTCGTAGCAGGAGCCGGTACCCGCTGCGAGAGCAACGCCGACGGAGCGCGCCCCCGGCATCCGGAAGGTCACGACGGTCAGCCCGTTGTCGAGTACAGTAGACTGGTGCATAGCGGGACATTCTACGTGCAGCCCGGCACAGCGTCAACGCGAGCACGCCGCCCCAGGCGTGTTGACGCCTCACTCCACCCCGGCTAGACTGTCGCGGGCGACCGTTCCCGAACACCGCACGGCGTCGCCCTTCCGGGAGGCACTATGCAGCGCAAGACCAAGATCGTGTGCACCATCGGACCGGCCAGCGAGTCGTACCAGATGATCGAGAAGCTTGCACGGGCAGGCATGGACGTCGCCCGGCTCAACTTCTCTCATGGCACGTACGAGGAGCACGCCGCACGCATCTCCAACGTCCGCCAGGCGTCGGCCGCCGTCGGCCGCCCTCTCGCCGTGCTGCAGGACCTCCCCGGCCCGAAGATCCGCACTGGCAAGTTGAAGGTCGAGAAGGTCTGGCTCCAGGACGGCGCCTCCATCACACTCACGTCGGAACAGATCCTCGGCGACGAACACCGGGTCTCCGTCACCCTGCCGTCGCTGCCGCAGGACGTGCAGGCCGGCGACACCATCTTCGTGAACGACGGCACCATCAGGCTCGAGGTGCAGAGCACGGAGGGAAGCGAGATTCACTGCGTCATTGCCGCGGGCGGGGTCCTGACCCAGATGAAGGGCATAAACGTGCCCGGCGTGAAGCTCAGCACGCAGGCCGTCACGGACCAGGACCTGCGGCATCTCGCGTTCGGACTTCAGCACGGAATCGACTACGTGGCGCTCTCGTTCATCACGAACGCGGCCGACATCAGGAGGGCCAAGGACTTCATCGCCTCGCAGGGCGCAGCCGTCCCCGTCATAGCCAAGATCGAGCGAAAGGAGGCCCTCAACAACATCGAGGAGTTGGTCGCCGCCGCCGACGGCGTCATGGTGGCGCGCGGAGACCTCGGCGTGGAGGTGCCGCTACGGCGCGTTCCCATCGAGCAGAAGCGCATCGTCGCGATGTGCAACACGGCCGGCAAGCCGGTCATCGTCGCAACCCAGATGCTCGAATCGATGGTGTATTCACCACGCCCGACCCGCGCGGAGGCGAGCGACGTGGCGAATGCCATCCTCGACGGCGCCGATGCCATCATGCTGTCCGAGGAGACCGCCGCGGGCGGCTTCCCGGTTCAGGCGACCGGAACCATGGCCGGCATCGCCATCGAGGCCGCCGATGCCATCCCCTACGACGCAATCCTGCTGCAGAAGGAGTCGAACGTATTGCCGCAGGCCGACGATGCGATCAGCTACGCAGCCGTCAACATCGCCGACCAGTTGAAGGCGAAGGCGATACTGGCGTTCACCACGTCGGGTGGCACAGCCATGCGCGTCTCCAAGTACCGCCCCCGGTGCCCCGTGCTCGCCATCACGCCACGCGAGGAGGTCCTGAGGAGGCTGGCGCTCGTCTGGGGGCTGACGCCGTATCTCGTCACCGAGTATCGCTCGCTTGAGGAACTGCTGCGCCAATCCAGCGAGATAGTGATGCGACTGGGCCTTGCCGCCTCCGGCGACCTCATCGTCGTGACGGCGGGAGTGCCGTTCGGCATCCCGGGCAATACCAGCATGCTGAAGGTGGAGCACGTCGTCTGAGTCCGGCCCCGAGGCTTCCGGCGCCGCGCTCCCCGGGTCTTTTGCCCCGGACGGCGTCCAGACTGTATGCTTGTGCAAGCGGGTGCCTTGGCCGGCGACCCTGCCCGGTCCCGATACCAGGCCGGCCCGATGGGCGAACACTGTTGACCAACTCATCGTTCGATTCGATGGTGGCCGCGAAACGGCATGATTCGCGCTGACCTTCACGTCCACAGCCGGCACTCTTCGAGGCCGCCGAACTGGCTCGCGCGCCAGTTCAACATCCCCGAGTCGTTCACCACGCCGCAGCACATCTACCGGACCGCACTCTCGCGCGGCATGACGCACGTCACCATCACCGACCACAACACCATCGACGGCTGCCTCGAGATAGCCGGCCTGCCCAACACCTTCGTCTCGTGCGAGTTCACAGCCCGGTTCCCTGAAGATGACTGCCACATTCACGTGCTTGCGTACGACCTGAGCCAGGCGCGGTTCGCGGAGCTGAACGCCCTTCGCGACAACATCTACGAGCTGGCGGCGTACATCGACGCCAATCGCATCGCGGCGGCGGTCGCCCACCCCCTGTTCTCGGTCAACGACCGTCTGACTCAGTCGCATTTCGAGCGACTCCTCCTGCTCTTCGACCTCTTCGAGTTGAACGGCTTCCGCAGCCCGGACTCCAACGTTCGCCTGCGCACGACCATAGAAGGACTCACCCGCTGCCGTCTCGAGGACCTTGCATCGGAGCACAATATCGCCAACCCGAAGACCGACCCCCTGCGCAAGCACCTCATCTCCGGGTCGGATGACCATTCCGGGCTCTTCGTCGCGAGGAGCCACACTGCCAATCCGGGCAGCACTCCCGCCGACTTCTTCGGCCAGCCTCAACTCAACGAGCCGCATGCCGGGGTCTCGGAGCCGGTCCACCTGGCCTACGCCATCTACTCCATCCTCTACCACCACCTCAACAAGAACACGAGGCTTGGGGCGCAGTTCGCCAAGGACGCAGGCCTTCGCAAGATCGTGATGCTGCTGACCATGCAGGAGCCCGAGCGGCGTTCCTGGTTCATAGCTCTCCTCCGGCGCCTGCTGCATCGCCGCCGCGATGCATCCCGCGACGCCGAGTCGCTGCTGCGACATACTTTGAGACGCCTGCCCCGGCTTTCCTCTGACCTGACGCCGGAAAACGCCCCGTATCTCTGGTTCAACACGGTGTCCACTGTGCTGGACCGGACCGTGAACGAGTTGCTGGAGTACGCCGTCGAACGGCTGAAGACGGGCGACTTCTTCAACATCTTCCGCAGTATCGGCTCCATCTCCTCCCTCTACTTCCTGTCCGCCCCGTACTACGCGGCGTATCGCTCGTTCCAGGATACGAGGCAGTTCGCCGAGCGTCTCGACACCGTTGCGCTCCCTCCCGTGGCTCCCCGCGCGGTACACCTCACGGACACGCCCGCCGGACCCTCGGGCCCGGCACAGGACCTGCGGGACCTCGTGGCTCGCGCGCGAGGCCTGGGGCTGGACCACACCGTGGTGACCTGCGCCAACGTCGAGGGCGGGCCGTCCGAGGCAGTGTTCCGGCCGGTCGACATCTACGACGTGCCTGAATGCCCGGAGGTCAAACTTGCCTGTCCGCCCGTGCTGGAGATAGTCGACTACTGCTTCAGACAGAACTTCACGCACGTCCACAGCGCAACACCCGGCCCGGTCGGGCTCGTCGGCCTGCTCGTTGCCCGGCTGCTCAATCGCCCCTTCTATGCGACACACGACAGGACGCTGACGCGCTACGCCGGCAGTATCGCGGGAGACCGCTCCTTCGAGGGACTGCTCTGGACGTATATGCGCTGGTTCTACAACCAGGCCGGCAAGATCTTCGTGCCATCCTACGCCTGCAGGGATGAACTGCTGGAGAACGGCATCCGCCAGGACAAGATCGTGCTGCTCGGCAACGGAGTCGACACCGAGCGCTTCAGGCCGCGCGACTGGGGAGCGAAGCGCGACGTGTTCACGTTGCTGTACGTGGGCGAGGTCTCGCGAGAGAACGGGCTGGACGTGCTTGGAGAAGCGTTGCTGCAATTGCGGCGCGCCGACGTGCGACTGGTGGTCGCAGGAGACGGCCCCTACCGGGAGGAGCTGCGCCGAAGGCTCGCCGGACTGCGCGCCGAGTTCCCGGGCCGTCTTGACGGCGATGACCTCGTCCGCGCCTACCGGGAGGCCGACCTGCTCATCGTCCCCTCTGCCATGGAGTCCTCCAGCCCGGCGGTGCTGGAAGCTCAGGCATGTGCCGTCCCGGTGGTCATCCGCAACGGCGGGCATCAGCACTGCGATGTTATCCCGGGCGAGACGGGCATCGTCTTCGCGAGCGACGGTGCGAGGGCGCTCGCCCGCGACATCGAGTCCATCCTTGACCGCCCGAGCCTCATGAAGCTGGGCCTGCGGGCCCGTGAGCTTCTCGAGCGGACGAGCGCCGAGCACGCGTTCTTCGAACAGTGGCGGCTCTGTCAGCAGCCCTGACGGCTGCGCCATCCCCCTCTGGACTCGCCGTTCCCCTTCCTCTCTGCAGCCATTCAACCCGCTCCGTGACGGTGCCCCTCGCGGCGCCGGCCGCCCGGCGATTCTTAACCGGTTCTTTACACCGCCATAAGGGCGCCTTAAGGCGCTGCCCCTACACTGCCACGTGAGAAATGGAACCAAGCAACATCAAGAAGGAGGTATGCAGTTTGAACAGGTATCACGCAGGCAGGAAGACAGGGCTGGCCGCTGTGCTGGCCGCCGTTCTTCTGGCAGCAGCGGCCGGCTGCGCGCCGGAGGCGCCTTCGGGAGACGCCGACGACATCTCGGGTTCGTTCAATGTCATCGGCTCCAACACGGTGACGCCCCTGTCCACCATGTGGGCCGAGGCGTTCATGACCGCGCATCCGAAGGTGAACATCGCCATCTCGGGTCCCGGTTCCGGTGCAGGCATCGCCGCCCTTATCGACAGCACCACGGACGTCTGCCAGTCCTCCAGGCCCATCAAGTCCAGTGAGGTAAACCAGGCAAAGGCCAAGGGAGTCGAGCCCTACGAGATAGTCGTGGCCAGCGACGGTCTCGCCGTGGTCGCGAATCCGGCCAATCCGCTTTCAGAACTCACCATCACGCAGCTTTCCGCCATCTACTCCGGCAAGGTCACCAACTGGAAGCAGTTGGGCGGCAAGGACGCGCCGATAGTCGCGCTGGCACGGGACACCAACTCCGGAACGCATGTCTTCTTCAAAGAGCACGTCGTACAGATGGACGGGCTCCCGACGAAGGACACCTCTCTGGAGTACGGCTCGGGCGTGCTGCTTCTCCCCTCCACCGAGGCGGGCGTTACCGAGACCGCCAACAATGCCAACGCCATCTTCTACTCCGGACTCGGCTACGTCTCCGGCCAGGTCAAGGTGCTGGCGGTCAAGAAGACCGATTCGGACCCGGCCGTCAGCCCGAGCGTCGCCACCGTCCTTGACGGAACGTATCCGATCGCCCGCCCTCTGCTCTACTACACGAACGGCGCACCGACCGGTGCAATCAAGGCCTTCATCGACTACTGCCTCTCGGACGAAGGGCAGGCCATCGTGGAGGAGAGCGGATATGTCCCGCTGAGATAGGGTGCGGTACAATTGCCCGGCATCGGTGCAATCACAGATGACAGGGAGTCCGAACACAGTAGACGGTAGCTCACAGGCAGAGTCCGGCGCCGCAGAGCCGAAAGGACGGCGGCGCCGGACCCGGCGTTCCGAGCAGCTCATCGAGGGCATCATCCGCGCGAGCGGCCTGATTGCCATCGTGGTCCTGCTCGGCGTACTCGTTCTGCTGCTGCGCACCGGGCTGCCCGCCTTCGTGGATACCGCGCCGTGGGACTTCCTCTTCGGAACGAGATGGTACCCGGTGTCCGAGCCGCCAACGTTCGGCATCATGCCCTTCTTCGTCGCGACCCTCTGGGTGACGGCCGTCTCGACGGCCATCGCCGTGCCTCTGGGGATAGGCTGCGCCGCGTACCTCGCCGAGGTGGCCCCATCCGCCGTGAGGGAGACCGTCAAGCCTGTCATCGAGCTGCTGGCAGGTATCCCGTCAGTCGTGATGGGGTTCATAGGCCTGGCGCTGCTCTCTCCCTACGTCCAGTCTCTCTTCGGTCTGAACACCGGCCTGTGCGGCTTGACTGCGTCCATCATGCTCGCACTGATGAGTCTGCCGGTCATCGTCAGCGTCTCGGAAGACGCACTCAACGCCGTGCCCGACTCCTTCCGTGAAGCCTCGTACGCCCTCGGAGCCACCAGGTGGGAGACCATCGTCCACGTGTGCATCCCCGGCGCTCTCTCGGGCATCTCCGCCGCGGTCATGCTCGGCGTGGGGCGCGCCATCGGCGAGACGATGACCGTCCTCATGGTCGCCGGCGGCGCGCTCGCGGTCCCGGCATCGCCGACAGACCCGATGATGCCCATGACCGCGGCCATCGCCTCCGGCATCGGCAACGCAGTCCGGGGCGGGCCGCAGTACCAGGCTCTCTTCGCCATCGGCATCGTCCTGTTCATCATGACCCTGCTCGTGAACCTGGTCGCCGACCGCGTGCTCGAGCGGCAGAAGCGCAAGTTCGCCCGGACGTGAGGCTCCCATGATGAGACGACACATCTCCCAACGCGCCGCATTCGGTCTGCTCATCGCAGCGACCGTGGTGGTGGTCGTACCCGTCATAGCCATCATCGTGTACATGATCGTGAGCGGCGCTCCCGCTCTCTCCTGGGAGTTCCTCACATCTCCGCCGCGCATGGCGGGCAAGGCGGGAGGCATCCTGCCGGCCATCGTCGGCACGTTCTATCTCATGCTCGGCACCGTCATCTTCGCCCTGCCGGTGGGCGTGTTCGCCGGCATCTACCTGACAGAGTACGCGCGCGACAACTGGCTCACGCGTCTCATCAACCTTGCCATCCTTAACTTGGCCGGCGTGCCCAGCATCGTCTTCGGTCTGTTCGGGCTGGGCGTATTCGTCATGGCTCTCCACTTCGGCATGTCGCTTCTCTCCGCCAGCCTGACCTTGGCGTGCCAAGCCCTCGCGATGACTATCACCACATCGCGCGAAGCCATACTCTCAGTGCCCCGCGAGTACCGCGAAGGCAGCCTGGCTGTCGGCGCGACACGGTGGCAGACCATCAGGCACGTGGTGCTGCCCCAGGCCCTGCCGGGCATCGTCACCGGCGCCGTTCTGGCGATGAGCCGCGCCGCGGGAGAGACGGCTCCCATCCTGGTCGTCGGCGCCGCGTTCCTGACTCCCGGTCTGCCCACCTCTCCTTTCGACCAGTTCATGGCGCTGCCCTACCACCTCTACACCGCAGCCGCCCATGTCCCGGGTATGCCGCGAAGCGTCATGTGGGCGACGGCGCTCGTGCTCCTTGCCGTGGTGCTCACCTTCAACTTCACCGCATTCTTCATTCGGCTTCGCGTCCGCCGACGGAGGACAGCTTGATGAACTCTCAGACGTTCAACGTGGACCCGCGCCAGCCGCACTTGAACCCGCCCCGTCTGCGCTCGCGGCAGGCAAGCCTGTTCTACGGCAAGTTCCAGGCCCTGCGCGACATCAGCCTCGACATCCCGGAGAAGGCCATCACCGCAATCATCGGCCCGTCCGGGTGCGGCAAGTCATCCTACCTGCGCCTCTTCAACCGCATGAACGACCTGATCCCCGACACTCGCGTCACCGGAAGGGTGGAACTCGACGGAAACAGCGTCTACGAGCAGGATGTTGACGTCGTGGCGCTGCGCAAACGCGTCGGCATGGTGTTCCAGCGTCCGAACCCGTTTCCGATGTCCATCTTCGAAAACGTTGCGTTCGGCCCGCGCCGCCACGGCACGAAGGACCGCAAAGAGCTGGCCGCCATCGTTGAGCGCAGTCTGCGTCAGGCCGCGCTCTGGGAAGAGGTCAAGGACAAGCTGCATCAGTCCGGCCTGGCGCTCTCCGGAGGCCAGCAGCAGCGCCTCTGCATCGCCCGCGTGCTTGCGGTCGGACCTGACGTCATCCTCATGGATGAGCCGTGCAGCGCCCTGGACCCGGTGGCGACCCTCAGGATCGAGGACCTCATGCGCGTCCTCAGCGCGCAGTACACTATCATCATCGTGACACACAACATGCAGCAGGCGGCGCGGGCCTCCGACCTGACGGCATTCTTCATGATGGAGAGCGATCGCGCGGGCGTGCTCGTTGAGAGCGGCCCGACCTACGAGATTTTCACCAACCCGAGGGAGAAACGCACCGAGGACTACGTCACCGGCCGCTTCGGCTAGGCCAGGGAGGAAGCACGACGATGGAGATTCGAGCCGGCTACCACAAGAGACTGCGCGAGATCCAGGACGATATCCTGGTCATGGGCAGCATGTCCGAGAAAGCCATCCTCCAGTCGGTGCAGGCGCTCAAGGACAGGAACCTCGTCGAGGCGAAGCGCATCATCGCGGACGACGTGAAGATCAACCAGAAGCGCTTCGAGATAGAGGAGAAGTGCGTCCAGCTCATCGCCACACAGCAGCCGATGGCCGGCGACCTGCGCATCATCGTCTGCGCCCTCTACATCATCACCGAGCTCGAGCGCATCGGCGACTATGCGGAAGGCATCGCCAAGATCGTGCTGATGATTGGCGACGAGCCGCCGCTCAAGCCTCTCATCGACATCCCTCGCATGGCGGACAAGATGAGCCTGATGCTGCGGCGCAGCATGGCCGCGTTCATCAACCGTGACGTCGAGGCCGCGAAGAAGATCGCCGCCGAGGACGACGACGTGGACGCCCTCTACGACCAGGTCTTCCGCGAGTTGCTCACGTTCATGATGGAGGACCCGCGCACCATCACCCGCGCCACCCGCCTCATCTGGGTGGCCCACAACCTGGAGCGCGCTGCGGACCGGGTTACGAACGTCTGCGAGCGCGTCGTGTTCTCGGTGACCGGGAAGATGGAAGAGACCGGCGCCTCGAAGTACTGAGCCCGCCGGCCCACGTTCAGGTCCGAGCCAACCCGACCGGCAGCGTGAAGGTGAAGGTCGCTCCTGCTCCCGGGCTGCTCTCGGCCCAGACACGACCGCCGTGCAAGCGCACGATGTGGCGTACGATGGCGAGGCCCAGCCCTGTGCCCTGACCGCTGCGTGATCTGTCCGCCTTATAGAAGCGCTCGAAGATCCTCTCGAGGTCATCCTGCTGGATGCCGACCCCGGTGTCGGCCACGGAGACAGCTACCGCCTCTCCGTCAAGCCGCGCCGCGACAGCGATGGAGCCGCCGGACGGCGTGAACTTCACGGCGTTGTGCAGCAGGTTCACCAGCGCCTGCTCGAGCCGCCGAGCGTCACCCTCCACAGGCGGCAGGTCCTCGGGCACGGCGGCGGTGAGATGCAGCCCCGCTCGCTCCGCCTGCGCCTCGAGGCGCGCCACGGCGCCGCTCACCAGCGAGGCAACGACGACCGGCCGACGTTCGAGCGAAATCTGACCGGTCTCGAGGAGAGACAGCTCCCCCAACTCATCCACCATCTGCGCCAGGCGATCCACCTCCACTTCGATGCGAGCGAGGTAGTCCTTCAGGAGCGTCGCATCATCGGCGCCGCCGGATGAGAGCGTCTCGGACAGCAGCTTCAGCGAGGCAAGCGGCGTACGCAACTCGTGCGAGACGTTCGCGACGAACTCGCGGCGCACCTTCTCGAGCCGCCGCAACTCGGAGAGATCGTCCAGGACCACCACGCATCCTCCGTTCCCGCCCGCCGGCGCCGCGGTGACGCTGAGGTAGCTCCTGCCCGGCACCGTCTCCACCACCGCGCCGGCAGGCCGGTCGTCAGCCAGACAGCGCCGGACCACATCGTTCACCTCGTGGTCCTGCACCACTTCGATGAAGGGACGCCCCACCACCTCCCGGTCCGAACCCTGAAACCAGCCGGGTTGCGCGCCACTGACGCGCATCACCACACCGTTCCGGTCGGTGATGATGACGCCCTTGCCAAGACGCGAGAGCGCCGTCAGCACGGCTTCGTGCTCCAGCGCGAGCCCGTCCAGCCTTGCGCTCAGCTCCGCCGCGTTCGCCTGCACCGCCTCCAACAGAGGCAGCAGGTCGCGGGACACCGTCCCCGCTTCGATCGGGGCACCACACCCGGAACGGGCCGCCAGCAGCGCAGCGGCGCGCGCCTCTCGCGCTATGCGGCGGCGCTGCAGCAGGAACACCACAGCGCCTCCGAGGCAGCCCGCGGCGAGCAGAAGAAGCAGCTCCTCTCCCATCGATATCTCAAGCATCGATGCGCTCCCGCGCCGTTTTAGCCTTCGAGCTTGTAGCCCAACCCGCGCACCGTCAGCAGCCGGACGGGACGCGACGGGTCGTCCTCGATCTTCTGTCTCAGCCAGCGCACGTGCACATCGACAGTGCGTGAGTCGCCGACGTAGTCGTATCCCCAGACTCGCTCCAGGAGCTGCTCGCGACTGAAAGCGCGCCGGCGATTCCTGGCGAGGAAGCCGAGCAGCTCGTACTCCTTAGGGCTGAGCGACAGCGGTTGGCCGTCGCGCGTCACCATATGGCGATCAAGGTCGATGCTGAGGTCCCCGAGGACGATGCAGCCGTGCTCCCCGCCAACAGCCGGTTCCACCGTTTCGCGCCCGAATTCGGACCGGCGCAGCATGGCCCTGACCCTGGCCAGAAGCTCACGCAGGCTGAACGGTTTCGTCACGTAGTCGTCCGCGCCCACCTCCAGGCCGACGACCCGGTCGATCTCATCCGCCTTCGCGGTGAGCATCAGGATGGGAACGGTCGTCTCCTTGCGGAGGATACGGCAGACCTCAAGGCCGTCCAGCTTCGGTAGCATTATGTCGAGCACAAGCAGGTCCGGCTTGATCTGCCGCGCTACATCGAGCGCTTCCTGGCCGTCACGCGCGACCGCCACGCGGTAGCCCTCGCGGGTCAGGTTGTAGCGCAGCACGTCGAGCAGGTTCGCGTCATCCTCGACAAGCAGGACTGTCTTCCCTTCCATCCCGATCTCCCGGCTCGCGCCGAACAGTATACCCCAGCGGCCGCACCGCGAGCGTCCGGCCCCGGCAAGTTGCCGCCGCAGGCCGATTCCGGTAGCATGATGCGAGCGCTGCATAAGGAGGGCACGATGGACAGGAAGAAGAAGGGACTCCTTGACTTCCGCCGGATGAAGGAAGAGAAGGAGAAGCTGACCTGGCTGACCGCCTATGACTATCCGACGGCACGGTTCGAGGAGCAGGCCGGCATCGATATGATACTGGTGGGCGACTCGATGGGGAACACCGTCTACGGCTACGCGTCAGGGACGCTCCCCGTCACCATGGATATGTGCATCGTCCACTGCGGGGCGGTGCGCCGGGGCGCGCCGAACACCTTCGTGATGGGCGACATGCCCTTCGGCTCGTACCAGACCACGCCGGACGACGCGGTCAGGAACGCCGTCCGCTTCTTCAAGGAAGCGGAGGTGGACGCGGTGAAGCTGGAAGGCGGCAGGCGCGTGGTTCCCATGATTCGCGCCATCGTGGATGCCGGCATGGTCCTCTGCGGCCACATCGGGCTCACGCCCCAGAGCACAGGGCAGTTCGGCGGCTACAAGGCGCAGGGCCGCACCGCCGAGAGCGCCATCGAGGTTATCAGGGACGCCCGCGCCGTGCGCGACGCCGGAGCCGCGATGCTGCTGCTCGAGGCCGTGACCCCTGAGGTCGGCGACTTCATCACCAGGGACCTCGACATCCCCGTGTACAGCATCGGCGCCGGACCACACTGCGACGGCCAGCTTCTCATCGTGAGCGACGTGCTCGGCATCTGGGAAGCGTTCAAACCGAAGTTCGTGAGGCGCTATGCCGAAGTAGCCGACATCTCCGTGAAGGCCCTCACCGAGTACGTCAACGACGTGCGCGCCGGCCGCTTCCCGGAAGATGTGCACTGCTACAAGATGATTGAGGGAGAGGCCGCGCGACTGGAGCAACTCGCGAAGGACCTCAAGTAGCCCCTCCCCCGGAAGGAGCAGCACGATGACACGCAAGGCTGAGCCCTGGAAGAGCGAGCAGTGGTTCGTCAGCCCGTGGAACTTCGTCGACGAAGTCACGGCCGGCTTCCACCCGCCCGCGAAGCTGCGCATACATGACGTGACGCTGCGTGACGGCGAGCAGCAGGCAGGCATCGTCTTCACGAAGGACGAGAAGGTCCGCATCGCAGAGAGACTCGCCGAGGCGGGCATTCACCGCATCGAGGCCGGCACGCCGGCCGTGTCGCCGAATGACGAGGCGGCCATCAAGGAAATCGTGAGACGCAAGCTCGGCCCCGAGATCTTCGTGCTCAGCCGCTGCATGATCGATGATGTGAAACGCGCCGTCGACTGCGGTGTCGACGGCGTCACCATCGAGATACCGTCGTCCGAGCACCTGGTAGAGCACTCCTACAAGTGGACCATGGAGAAGGCCACCGAGCTGTCCATCAAGGCTACCAGATACGCACACGAGCAGGGGCTCTATGTCTCGTTCTTCCCCGTCGATGCGACACGCTCGAACATCGACTGGTTCCTGAAGCTCATCAAGCGCGTGGCGGCCGAGGGCCACATGGACGCTCTCGGGCTGGTCGACACCTTCGGCGTCCTGTCTCCGCACGGCGCCTCCTACTACACCCGCACGATACGCAAGCACATCAGCCAGCCACTCGAGGTTCACTTCCACAACAACTTCGGCATGGCCGTGGCCAACACCGTCATGGCGGTGCTCGAGGGCGGCGAGGTCATCCACTCCACCATCACCGGCATCGGAGAGGGAGGCGGCAACTGCCCCATGATCGAAGCCGTGATGGCCCTGCGTATCCTCTATGGCGTCGATGCCGGCATCAAGTACGGGATGCTGAACGAGCTCTCGGAGCTGGTCACCGCGCTCGCCGGACGTCTGCCGAACCGGCCGTTCGTCGGCGAGGAGACATACGATGTCGAGTCGGGCATGGTCGTCAGCTGGCACCGCAACAGCCGCAGCACGTATCCGACTGAGACCGTCCCCATCTCCCCGGCGCTGGTCGGACATCGCGACCCGCGCTACGTGATGGGTAAGAAGAGCGGGATCGACTCGGTCGCCATCTGGGCCGAGAAGTTGAGCATCGAGTTGAACGCGGACCAGGGCGCGGAAGTGCTTCGCCGCGTCAAGCTCTACTCACATGACGTCAAGAGGCAACTCACCGAGTCCGAGTTCAAGCGCATTGCCGCCGACGTTAAGGCGGGGAGGTAGCAGATGCTCAAGATAGACCGGGAGTTGCTTGGTCGCCCGCTGCGCGTGGACGAGCCCGTGGAGGAGCTGGGCATCAGCTCCTACGACCGGCTTCGCGATGCGGTCAAGGCAGGGGACACGAGGACCGCGCTCGACCTCATCGACTATGTGCAGTACGAAGGCAAAGGACTGCACGACCTCTATTGCGACTGGGTCTACGGGCTGCTGACCTGGATCTCCGACAACTGCGGTGAAGAGCGCCTGCTCGAGGTGCTCAAGGTCACCAAGCAGACCATCTCCGCAGTCTTCCTGGACCAGCTCAAGAACCTCAAGACGAAGAAACAGCTCGTCCAGTGGTACACGGAGCAGATGCGCGCCCACCGCTCCGGACCGGGCGAGACTGGCAAACTGACGGTGCGCGAGGAAGAGGACCGGTTCGTCCTCTCGTGCGACCCGTGCGGCGCCGGCGGCAGGATGCGCCGGGGCGGTGAGCTTGATGGCTCACCTGCTCGAACAAAGGCTCCCTTCAACCTCGGCACAACGAAGAAGGCGTATCCGTGGTCCTGGGGCAAGAAGAACGTCTCATACTACTGTCTGCACTGCTCCGTCTGGCACGAGCTCATGGCCATGCAGGCTACGGGCGTCCCCACACGTCTGGTTGAGGAATACGACCCCGACGACCCCGGCAAACCGTGCACGCTGCTGTTCTACAAGGACCCCGCGAAGATACCGGAGATGTACTACAGGCGCGTCGGTCTCACGAAGCCGGGCGCCGGAGGCGCGCCCGCAGCCGGAAAGGCGAAGTAGCGCCCCCCGCACAGCAACGGCGAAGCGACGGGCACGCTCTGTTCGCGGAGGAGTATCGATGTCACGCAGTCTCATCACGGGCGGCTTCGGCTTCATCGGCCGGTATCTCGCCCTTATGCTGGCTGAAGCAGGCCGCGAGGTCGTCCTCTTCGACGTGGTCTCGGACGATGCCTTCCTGCGGAAGGCCGGAGAGCGAGTGACTGCGGCACGCGGCTCGCTCTCTAGTTGGGCGCAGGTCGCGGACGCGGTAGCAGCGACCAGGCCCGATGAGGTCTTCCACTGCGGCGCCCTGCTGCCTCCCGCGAGCGAAGCTTCGCCGCAGGCGGCCTTTGAAGTCAACGTCGTCGGCACGTACAACGTGCTCGAGTTGTCCCGACTCTTCGAAGTCCAGCGCGTCATCTACGCGAGCACGATGACCTCCTTCGGCCCGGACACACCGCCGCTCGTGCCGAACGACTTCGCCCAGCACCCGCTCAGCATGTACGGCACGAGCAAGGTGTGCAACGAACGGCTGGGCGAATACTACCAGCGCCGCTTCGGGCTCGACTTCCGTGCGGTGCGCTTCCCTGCCATATTCGGACCCGGGCGAGCGGCCACCGCGGGATGGACCGCCTATACCTCGGTTGCCATCGAGGAGAGCGCCAGGGGCCGCCCGTACGCCATCCGGGCTGACCGGACGACATCCACCGACGTCCTCTACGTGAAGGATGCAGCGCAGAGCATGGTGGACCTGGCGGCGGCCGACCCGTCCCGGCTGACGCACCGCTGCTACAATCTCCACGGCTACCTGGTGACGGCCGAGCAGCTCGTCGGGGCCATTCAGCAAGTCCTGCCCGAAGCGAGGCTGACGTTCGAGCCCGACCCGGTCATCGTGGAGGGCATCAGGACTATGCCGCGCCAGCTCGACGACAGCCTGGCGCGTACGGACTGGGGCTGGCGGCCGAGGCACAGCCTCGTCGAAGCCGTCGCGGACTTTGTGAAGCTCGTTCGTTCCTGAAGACGGTCAGGCGGCGGGCCCGGCTATCCCGGCATGAATCCCCGGGATGGATGCACCACGCGGAACGTGAAAGGAGAGGGATGATAGTACGCAACATCAAGGATGTGCCGGCAATGGCGTACGGCACGGGGGCGCGCAAGCGCATCATGATAGGCCCGGAGGAGGGCGCGCCTACGTTCGTCATGCGCGTCTTCGACGTCCCGCCCGGCGGAGCCAGCAACGACCACTCGCACGACTTCGAGCACGAGGTGCTCATCCTTCAGGGAGAGGCAACGTGCAAGGGCGACGGCCCCGACCAGCACGTGTCCGAAGGCGCCGCCTACTTCATCCCTGCGAACGAACGCCACCAGATTGTGAACACCGGCAAGGGCAACCTGCGCTTCGTGTGCCTCGTCCCTCTCCGTGGAGAGGACAGCGTGGGATCAGCCTGTTTTGTCGATCCCGCCGCACGGAAGTAGCAGACGGCGGCTCGCGCAGTGCGCGCCGAATGGAGGATTCACGTGATACTGAAGAGGATAGAGAACGTCCTGAGCCAGCCTTATGGCCAGGGGGCACAGAAGAAGGTCGTCATCGGAGCTGCAGACGGTGCGCCGACATTCGTGATGCGAATCTTCGATGTCATTCCCGGGGGCGCCAGCTCCGACCACTCGCACGACTTCGAGCACGAGGTGCTCATCCTGAAGGGACAAGCGACGCTGAAGAGCGACGGCCCGGACCGCCTCGTGACCGAGGGCACGGCCATCTTCATCCCCGCGAACGAGCGTCACCAGCTCGTGAACAGCGGCAAGGACACCCTGCGGTTTATGTGCTGCGTGCCGCTGCGCGGTGAGGACTCCTCCGGCGTCGCACCATCCGGGAGCTGCTGACCGCGGCCCGACCGGCCCGGCTCGCATCAGACCACGCGGGGCGGCACTCCGGCGGCGCGAATCGCCGCCGGGCTTGCACGGCACGCCGTTCGGGCAGCCCGGCCATGTTACGATGCCTTCGGCGAGTAACGCGCCACAGCGCGTCGCCCGGATGAGCCATGGCTATCGAACGTCATTTCCTGGGATGGGACGAGCCCGTCGTTCGGAGGGTTCTGGACTTCCTCATCCCGAGCCCGCCGGACGGCTCCGTTGATCTGCGTCGCACGCTTGTCCTTGTCCCGACGCAGCAGTCGGGCAGGCGACTCCGCCAGGCCGCGGCCATGCGCGCCGCCGAACGCCGCACCCACTACGCCTTTCCGCACCCGAGGCTGCCTATCGACCTTGTCCGAGAGCCGTCCGGTGGCCCGCAGGTCGCATCCACCACAGAGTGCGCCGCTCTCTGGGCGCGTCTCCTGCTGGATGCCGACCTGACTGCGTTTCCCTCCCTCTTCCCGACTTCGGGAGCCGACACCGGATTCGCCTGGGCGCTGTCCACCGGTAAGCTCATCCAGGGACTGCGGCACGAGCTGGCCGCGGGTGGACTCACCATCGGCGAGGTCGCAGGGGATTTCGCCGACCGTCTGGAGGAGCCGGAGCGATGGCTCCAACTCGCGGCGCTGGAGACGTCGTACCTCGACCTTGTGCGCCGGTCAGACAGGGCCGACCCTTCGCTATCACGCATCGAGCAGTCGCGCCAACCGCGGCTTCCCGAGGGCGCGGATTGTATCGTCCTTGCCTGCGCCCCTGACCCAGACCCCGTCGCCCTCATCGCTCTCGAGCATCTTGCAGACGTCGTACCCGTGCACGTCCTCGTCCACGCACCTGAGTCCATGGCCGACTGGTTCGACCGGTGGGGCCGACCCCTCCGGGACGCGTGGTGCGATGCCGTCTTCGACATGCCCGATGCCTCGGGGAACATCCGCCTGGCGGGCACGCCCGCCGAGCAGGCCCGCCTCGTCCTGTCCATCCTCGCGGGCGAGCGCCGCGGTCCCCTGGATATCGGCATCGGTGTCCCGGATGACGACATCATCCCGTTCGTCGCCGCGGAGATGCGCGCCGAAGGTCTCTCGGCATACGATCCCGACGGGAAGCCGGTTGCCGAGCATCCTCTCTGCGCCCTCGTCGAGCGCTACCGCGGGCTGCTTGACGACGCCAGCTACGCATCGGTGGCCGCACTTTTGCGGCAGCCCGACGTCCTCGAGTACCTTCGCGACGTACTCGGCCTCCAGGCACACGCGGTGCTGACTGAGCTGGACGAGTTCCAGAACCTGCACCTTCCGCCGGATCTCCTCGCCATGCGGCGGCGCCTCGCCGGCGGCAATGACTTCGGCAACCTGTCTGCGGCTCTCGAACGGCTGCAGGCTGACGCGAAGGACAACCGGACGGAACCGGCCGCCGCCCTTCGCGAGTTCCTGAGGACCGTGTTCACCCACCGGCAACTCGCACCGGACAGCCAGGCGGACGCCGAGTTTGCCGCCGTGGCGCAACTCGTCACGGATGTCCTGGACCACATCGAGGAGAGCTGCGTACCATCGCTCGACCTCGCTCCGTCGGAGCTTCGCACTCTCATCGTCGACCAGCTTCGCTCGCTGAAGTACGACACGGTCCGGCAGGGCACGACCGTCGATCTCGAGGGATGGCTGGAGCTGCACTGGAACGATGCGCCACTGCTGGTGGCCACCGGAATGAACGAGGGAAAGGTGCCCGAAAGCCTGGCATCGGACCCGTTCCTGCCGGACTCGCTCCGGCGAGTGCTCGGTCTGCGCAGCGACGAAGACCGCTACGCCAGGGACCTCTACCTGATGCGGGCGATAGTCGAGTCCCGGCGCTCAGGCGGTCGCGCCTGCTTCATCTGCGGCAAGACCGGAGCGTCCGGCGACCCGCTCAAGCCGTCCCGGCTCCTGTTCGCATGCCCCGACCGTGACCTCCCCTCACGGGCGCGCGTCCTCTTCGGCACGCCGGAGAGCCGCGCCGCGAACCATCCGGCGACGACCAGCTTCCTTCTGCGCCCTTCACCTCCGGCGGATATGCCGCCCGCGCGCCGCGACGTAGAAGCCATGGCGGTGACCGCGTTCAGGGACTACCTCGCCTGCCCGTTCCGTTTCTACCTGAAACGCGTCCTGCGCATGGAGGCTGCGGACGACCTCAAGTCGGAAATGGATGCGGCCGATTTCGGCGGGCTCATCCACGACGTGTTGCATCGGATGGGCCAGCACGAGAGCCTGAGGTGCTGCGCCGATGCACGAGAGCTGACACGCTTCCTCCACACGGAAGCAGAGGCGTGGATGACCGCGAGGTTCGGGGCTCCTCTGCCGCTCAATCTCCGAATGCAACTCGACGCCGCCAGGCAGCGCCTCACCGCCGTCGCGCGCGCCCAGGCGGATGAGGCCGCAAGCGGCTGGGACATCGTCCTCGTCGAGCACCCTGTCGAGCAGACCATCGACGGCATCAGGGTGTTCGGCCGCATCGACAGGCTGGACCGGCACCGAGGCACCGGACAGGTCCGGGTGCTCGACTACAAGACATCCGACTCGGCATCGACGCCCGAGAAGGAGCACCTCAAGAACCCCACTGAGGATACTCCGGAGTACGCTCTGACCACGGTCGACGGCAGCGTCAGGCGCTGGCTCGACCTTCAGCTACCGCTCTACGTGTTCATGCTGGCGGCGCAGGACGCCGCGTGGTCCGGGGCGGTGCCGGGGTACTTCAACATACCCGGGGCCGCGGACAGCACCGGTGTTGCGCTCTGGGCGACGTTCAGCGGCGACATCGCAGCTTCGGCCGGCGCCTGCGCCCGCGAGGTTGCCCGGGCCATCCGCGCGCGCAGGTTCTGGCCGCCCGCCCGGCGAGTTGCCTACGACGACTTCGAGACGCTTTTCCACGCCGACGCCGCCTCGTGCGTTGATTCCGATTCGTTCTCGGCCTACCTGGAGGCACGGCCGTGACGCAAGGACTGCCCGGTCACGAGGCCATATCCGCGTCGGCGGGTTCGGGCAAGACGTTCCAACTGGCCCATCGCTACATCCGGCTGCTGGCTGCGGGTGTGGAGCCCGACCGCATCGCGGCGCTGACGTTCTCGCGCAAGGCGGCGGGAGAGATCTTCGACTCCATCGTCGGCTACCTCTGCGACGCGGCGCAAGATGACCGCGCGGCGCACGTCATGAACGAACGCCTCCACGCATCCGGCCTCTCGACGGAGGACTACACCGCCATGCTCAGGCGGCTTCTGAGACTGCTGCACCGCCTGCACATCGGGACCCTGGACAGCTTCACGGTCGGTATCATCCGCACGTTTCCGTTCGAGCTCGGCATCCCGCCCGCCGTCTCACTCATGGAAGCAGACGGCGCAGAGGCCTTCCATGTGCAGCAGCGGACGCTCGCGTCCCTCTACCGCAGCGAGAACGGCGTGCAGGAATCTCCCGGCGGGATGCTCGAGGAGTTCGCCCAGGCCACGTTCGGCAGGTCCGAGAAGAAGGTCGACGACCACCTCGCCGGGCTGATATCGCAGTACCACACGTACTACCGTCTCCTGCCCGACCGGGTGGCGTGGGGCAAGCCGGAAGCCATCTGGCCTGAAGGCAACCGTTGGCTCAACGGAGACACCGATGTGGCGCGGGCGGCGGCGGTGCTGGAGCGGTCCCTCGTAGAGGCCGGCGTCAAGGACAAGGTGCTGCAGCGATTCCGGGACTTCGCGCAGGCGGCACGCGCCTTCACGCCGCGCTCGGCGTGGACCGACCCGCTC
>Ga0116202_10000157_pt1 | contig 35007 bp, 28 predicted proteins | sample LakKivw325mmetaG_FD_94479 | JGI IMG/M metagenome (GOLD analysis project Ga0116202, IMG submission 94479) | Anoxic lake water microbial communities from Lake Kivu, Rwanda to study Microbial Dark Matter (Phase II) - Lake Kivu water 325m metaG | ecosystem: Environmental > Aquatic > Freshwater >... | reverse complement strand
TAATCTCTCCTCCCAATGCTGCTTTTACAAAGCTTATTGGATTATCACATGAAATATTTATTCCTTCACGTTTAAACTTTTTATGTGGTTTTACATATAGAACAATATATAAATCACCAGAAGGACCGCCTCTTTCACCAGGTTCACCCATTCCAGTTATTCTTAATCTATATCCTGTGTCTACACCAGCAGGAATTTTTACATTGACTATTCTATCTATTTTTATTTTTCCTATACCTTTACACTCTGTACATATATTTTTTATTATTTTGCCTTCCCCTTTACATCTAGGACAAGTTTGTATATTTACAAATTGACCAAACATAGTACTTTGAGTATTTCTAATTTCTCCAGTGCCATGACAATCAGGACAAGTTTGCGGAGAAGTACCAGGTTCAGATTTGCTTCCTTTACATCTAGGACAAGTTTCCCAATTAGGAACTTTAATTTTAATTTCTCTACCAAAGGCAGCATCTTCAAAACTTATTTTTAAATTATATCTTAAGTTAGCTCCTTTTTGAGGGCGTATTCCTTCTTCTCGACTTCGAGTTCTGGTTCCAAAGAAAGAATCAAAAATATCACCAAAATTACCAAAGTCCCCAACATCAGAAAAACCTCTACCTTGAAAATCTCTATAATCGTATCCACCAAATCCTTCTGCTGAACCAAATTGATCGTACCTTGACTTCTTTTCTGGGTCACTAAGAATTTGATAAGCTTCATTAATTTCTTTAAAATTATTTTCAGCTTCCTTATTGGAAGAATTCCTATCTGGATGATATTTAAGAGCAAGCTTTCTATAAGCTTTTTTTATCTCCTCAGTAGTAGCATCTTTTTTCAAACCTAAGATCTCATAATAATCTCTTTTTGCCAACTGATATTTTCCTCTCCTATTATCAATTATAATTATTAAATAAGATAGCGTATAGCGTATAGTATAATATTATAGTATCCAGCATCGAGTATTGAGTATTGAGTAAAGATTCCGTTTCTGAATTCTTCACGCAATACGAAATACGAAATACGCAATACGAAATTATTCTGTCTCCTGACTTCTGGCTTCCTCTTTCCTAACTATACGCTCTACGCTCTACGCTAGGTTTATTCACTAACGACTAATTGGTCAATCTTCTTTATCTTGATCTTTTTCTACTTCATAATCTGCATCAACTACTTTTTCTTTACCTTTTTCTTCTTGCGTTTTAGATTGCTCACTTTCATTATTATCCTTTTTAGTTTCTTGTTGTTCTGGTTGAGCTGAAGCTTTTTTATAAATTTCTTCCGCAAGCTTATGTGAGGAAGTAGTTAATTTTTCGATGCTGGATTTCATATTATCTATATCATCTTCTTCTAAGGCTTTCTTGAGATCTTTAATATTTTCAGTTATCTCATTTTTTTCGTCTTCGCTAACTTTATCTCCTGATTCTTTCATAGTTTTTTCTACTGAATAAATCAGGTTATCTGCCTGGTTTCTAAGCTCTATCTTCTCTTTAATTTTTTTATCTTCTTCGGCATATTGCTCTGCTTCTTTTACTTTTTTCTGAATTTCTTCTTTAGTTAATCCAGTAGAGGCAGTAATAGTTACCTTTTGTTCTTTATTAGTTCCTAAATCTTTGGCTTTAACATTAAGAATACCATTAGCGTTGATATCAAAACTTACTTCTATTTGAGGAATTCCTCGGGGAGCAGGAGGTATTCCAATTAATTGAAATCTTCCTAAACTAGTATTATCTTTAGCCATAGGCCTTTCGCCTTGTAATATATTTATATCAACTGCGGTCTGATCATCGGCAGCAGTTGAAAATATCTGGCTCTTGGAAGTAGGGATAGTAGTATTTCTTTCAATTAATCGAGTAGCTACTCCACCTAAAGTTTCTATACCTAAAGATAAAGGTGTAACATCAAGTAGTAATATATCCTTTACTTCACCTTTTAATATACCAGCTTGTATTGCTGCCCCAACTGCCACTACTTCATCAGGATTAACCCCTTTATTTCCTTCTTTTCCAAAAATTTTCTTAGCAGTTTCTTGTACCTTAGGCATTCGAGTTTGCCCGCCAACTAATATCACTTCATCAATATCTTCCGGTTTTAATTTGGCGTCTTCAAGTGCCTTGTAGCAAGGTGTTATAGTACTATCAATAAGATCAGCAGTAAGTTGTTCTAATTTTGCCCTGGTTAGAGTAATAGTTAAATGTTTTGGTCCACTGGCATCAGCAGTGATAAAAGGTAAATTAATCTCAGTTTCTAATGAGGAAGATAATTCACACTTCGCTTTTTCTGCAGCTTCTTTTAACCTTTGCAAGGCCATTTGATCATTTTTTAAATCTATTCCATTATTTTTTTTAAAATCGTTTACTAACCAATCTATTATTCTTTGGTCAAAGTCATCTCCGCCCAAGAAAGTATTACCATTAGTAGATTTTACTTCATAAACTCCTTCCTCACCAATATCTAAAATAGAGATATCAAAAGTCCCCCCACCAAGATCAAAAACTGCAATTTTCTCATCTTTTTTCTTATCTAATCCGTAAGCCAGGGCAGAAGCTGTAGGTTCGTTAATGATTCTTAAGACATTTAAACCAGCAATTTTCCCAGCATTTTTAGTTGCTTCCCTTTGGTTAGCATTAAAGTATGCCGGTACGGTAATAACTGCATCGTTTATTTTTTCTCCAATATGATCTTCAGCAGATTTTTTTAGTTTTTGTAAGATCATAGCAGATATTTCTTGCGGGCTATAAGCTTTACCTCTTGCTTCAATTTTAATATCTGTATGCTCCCCAGGAATTATCTTATAAGGTAAAAACTTTTTTGCTTTTTTTACTTCTTCATCATTATATCTTCTACCAATTAGCCTCTTAACTGAAAATATGGTATTTTCTGGATTAGTAATTGCTTGTCTTTTTGCTAACAAACCTACTAATCTCTCATCCTTTTTTGTAAATGCAACAATAGAAGGCGTGGTTCTCCCTCCTTCTTCATTCTCAATAACTACTGGCTTCCCAGCTTCCATTACTGCTACTACAGAATTAGTAGTTCCTAAATCGATCCCAATTATTTTTCCCATAATAAATTTCCTCCTTAAATAAATATCATTTAATTAAACTAATTTTCTTTCTCGTTATTCTTTTTTTGCTTAGTAAGAATAGCAACTTTTACCATTGCCGGTCTTAATACTTTTGATTTTATATAATATCCCTTGCGGAGCTCTTCTGTAACTGTATCATCAGGGTATTTATCCGTTTCAAAACTCATTACAGCTTCATGTTTATAAGGATCAAACTTCTGATCCAAAGCTTTTATTGGATGAACCCCTTCCCTCATTAAAATATTATGAAAATCTTTTAAAATATTATTAATTCCTTGTTTGATAGCCTCTATATTATTTTCATTTTTGGTAGAATCTAAAGCCTTTTCTAAATTATCTACTACCGGTAATAAATTATTTAATAGTTTTTCATTCGCGAATTCTATAAATTCATTTTTCTTTTTCTCTTGCTGTTTCTTATAATTTTCAAAATCAGCTTGCAACCTCTTTAAGTATTCCAAATATTCTTTAGATAAATTATCTTTTTCTTGGGCTAATTTCTTCATTTCTTGCAATTCATTCTCTAATTTTCTGGTTAATTCTTCTTTTTCATTTAATTTTTGAAGTAATATTTTTTTAAGTTTAAATTTATACTTTTTAATTTTCAATGATTTTACTTTTTCTGGTGAATCACTTTTATTTTCTTTATCAATCATTGTCCATCCTCCGAATAAATTTTTTAATTAACTTTTAAAATTCTGACAATATATCGCTTAATTTATCCGAGATATATTCTACAATAGAAATCATTCGAGAATAATCCATTCTAGTTGGACCTAAGACCCCTATTGCACCAGCTGGTTTACCCTTAATATTGTATTTACTTGTTACTAAACTGCAGTTTTGTATCTCTTTTAGTTTACTTTCTTTACCAATAATTACCTTAGTCTTTCTAAAACCTAAGCATTTTCTTATGGTATTTGCCAATATGTTTTCTTCTTCAATAATTGATAAGATATAATTTAATTTAATAGTCTCATTAAATTCAGGTTGTCTCATTATATTAGTTCTACCGTCTAAATAAATTTTATTCTTTAAAAATTTAAAATTACAAGAATCTTCTAAAAAATTATAAATATAATTAAATCTTTCTTGAAAAGAAAGAATTTTATCCAGCTCATCCTTTAATATTTTATTTAAATTAATTATATTCATATCTTTTTCGGTTAATTTATTATTTATAAGATTAGATAAATAGCTTAACCTATCTTTAGTAATTTCTCCAGATACATTAATTAATTTCTGGCAAACTAATCCTGTATCTGTAACTATAATAGTTAAAACACGGTTATCCCCTACGGGAATAAATTGAACATTTCTTACTAAGTCATCATAAATAATAGGTCCCAAGACGACTCCTAGGTTACTAGTTAATTTAGATAATAATTGCGAAGTTATCTTCATTGTTTCTTCAAGTTCTTTATTTTTTTTATAGATCTGAATAATTTCCCTCTTCTCGTTTTCTTTTAAATATCTTTTTGTCATTAAATTATCCACATAAAATCTATATCCTTTATCAGTGGGGATTCTCCCCGCTGAGGTGTGTGGCTGCCATAAATAATCATATTTCTCTAACCAATACATCTCATGTCTTATTGTAGCAGTGCTTAAATCTAAATTATATTCTTTAGCAATTATGCTTGAACTAACAGGTTCAGCAGTAGTAATATATCTATGTACTACAGCTTCTAATATAGTTTTCATCCTTTTATTTAATTCCATTTTTACACCTCATTTAGCACTCTCACCTCGAGAGTGCTAAATTCTCTAAATAAAGTATCATTATATAACAAATTTGTCAAGATATTGCAAAAAATTTCAAAAAATTTTTCGTATCGTGTATTGCGTTTGTTTCCGCCAACCTCACCCTAACCCTCTCCCTCGAAGGAGAAAGGGAACAAAGCTATACGCTCTACGCTCCACGCTATCTCCTACATTAATCAATAAATTCTCTAAAAACATTATTAGCCAGAAACAAGCCTTTCTTAGTTAGCTGAATCTTATAATTATTTTTTCTTAATAATCCTAAGTTGATTAATTTGTAAATCTGTTGATTAAATACTTTCTCGATATTTATCTTAAATCTAACTTTAAATTTTTGATAATTTACCCCGTCTTTGGTCCTTAATCCTAAAATTATGGTTTCTGACATTCTTTTTCGTAAAGATAATTTTTCTCCACTATCTACAGGCGATTTGCCATTATTTATTTCTTTAATATATCTAACTGGGTCTTTATAATTCATATAGCGATATCCTTTTATAAAAGAATAAGCGCCTGCTCCTATTCCTAAATATGGCTGGTTATACCAATAAATTTGATTATGAATAGATCGTTTAAAGGGTTGAGCAAAATTCGAAATTTCATAATGTTCAAAATTATTTTCAGCTAAAAATTGTATAGCCCAGCTATACATATCATATTCTTCATCTTCGGTAGGAAGATTCAATTTACCTTCTTTATAACTCTCTAAAAATTTTGTTCCTTTTTCTATAGTTAAATTATACAAAGATAAGTGATCCGGTTTTAAGGAAACCGCCTTTTTCATAGTATTTTGAAAATCAATAAAGGTTTGATCAGGTAAGGCAAACATAATGTCTATATTGATATTGTTAAACCCTGATTCCCGGGCTTTAAAATAAGAGTCAATAATATCTTGGGCAGTATGTATTCTACCCAATTTTTTTAACAGAGAATCATTAAAACTTTGGGCTCCCAAACTTATTCTATTTATCTTTGCTTTATTTAATCTCTCTAATTTCTTTTTATCTAATGTTCCTGGATTTGCTTCTATGGTTATCTCAGCATTATTCTCTATTTTGAAATTATCCTTACAAAAATTTAAAATATTATAAATTAAATCTCCTGATAGAATAGTGGGAGTACCACCACCTAAGTATATTGTCTTTATGGTACTATGGTTTAATTTTTGAGAATATAGGGCAATTTCCTTATGCAAAGCTGAAATATAAGACAAAACCTGATGATCATTTTTTAAAGGATAAGAATTAAAGTCACAGTAATAACATTTTGATTTGCAAAAAGGAAAATGTAAATATAAACCTAAATTCATTCAGAATCACCTAATCAATTTTTAATATTCCTAGGAATGCTTCTTGAGGAATTTCTACCTTTCCTATCTTTTTCATTCTTTTTTTCCCTGCTTTTTGTTTTTCTAATAACTTTCTCTTACGAGTAATGTCTCCTCCATAACATTTAGCTAATACATCTTTTTTTAATGCTTTTATAGTTTCTCGAGCAATAACCTTTCGTTCAATGGAGGCTTGTATTGGTACTTCATATAATTGACGAGGAATAATCTCTTTCAATTTTTCTACTATTTTTCTTGCCTGTTGATATGCTTTAACTTTATGGACAATAAAGGATAAAGCATCTACTAATTCATGGTTAACTAATATATCAACCTTAACTAATTCAGCTGCTTGGTATCCTTTAAGTTCATAATCTAATGAAGCATACCCACTACTTCTTGATTTTAATTTATCATAAAAATCTAAAATAATTTCATTTAAAGGAAGATCATAATCTAACCTTGCTATCTTTTCGTCAATATATTCTATATTTTTAAAAAATCCCCTTTTTTCTTGCACTAAATCCATAATTACACCGATATATTGGCTGGGAGTAAGGATACTTGCTTTAACATATGGTTCTTCAATTTTCTCAATTTCAATTTTGGAAGGAAAAGCAGTAGGATTACTTATTTCAACTATTTCGCTATTCTTTTTAGTGATTTTATACATTACACTAGGAGTAGTGGCAATTAAATTAATATTATATTCTCTTTCTAATCTTTCTTGAACTATTTCCATATGCAATAATCCTAAAAATCCACACCTAAAACCAAAACCTAAAGCTTGTGAAGTTTCTGGCTCACTAAAGATAGAGGAATCGTTTAATTTAAGCTTTTCCAAGGCGATTTTAAGATTTTCATATTCCTTATTATCAATGGGATAAATACTGCAAAAAACTAAAGGGGTAACTTTTTTATATCCCGAGAGAATCTTTTGAGCCGGGTTAACAGTATCAGTAATAGTATCACCTACCCTAGTATCTTTAATATTTTTAAATCCTGCCATTATATAACCCACTTCCCCAGCAGTAAGTATCTTTATAGGCTGCATTTTAGGACGAAAAATTCCTATTTCCGTAACTTCATAATTTTTTTTATTAGACATAGTTTGAATAACCATTTCTGGTTTTATAATTCCATCTACCATTTTAATATAGACAATTGTACCTTTATATGAATTGTAAACTGAATCAAAAATAAGTGCTCTTAAAGGTAAATTAGGTTTTCCAGATGGTGGTGGAATTCTATTTACTATTGCCTCGAGAATATCAGAAGTACCAATTCCTTCTTTGGCACTGGCGAAAATTATCTTTTCTCCCTTTAGTTCGGGAATATTTTTTAATTCCTGCATAACCTTTTCAGGATTAGCATTAGCAAGATCTATTTTGTTAATGATTGGAATTATTTTTAAATTATTTTTTATAGCTAAATGAATATTGGATAAAGTTTGTGCTTGCACACCTTGAGATGCATCAATGATTAACAAAGCTCCTTCACAGGCGGCCAGACTACGAGATACTTCATAGTAAAAATCTACATGTCCAGGAGTATCAATTAAATTTAAAATATATTCCTTTCCATCTTTAGAGTGATAGTATAATCTTACTGATTTTGATTTTATAGTAATTCCCTTTTCTCTTTCCAAATCCATATCATCTAATATTTGCTCTTTTTTTTCTCTTTCTGGAATTGTTCCAGTATATTCTAATAATCTATCCGCTATAGTTGATTTCCCATGATCGATATGAGCAATTATAGAAAAATTTCTAATATAGTTAATATTACAATGATAATCTTTTAACATTATTTAGCTTCTACCCTTTAAGATTATTTTTATATTTTGTTTTAAACTCCTAATTTCTGGGATATTAAAAATATAACTGCTAATATAATATACCACACTACCAGTTAAAATAGAGGCGATGGTTTGAATAATTTGATTAAATTTATTATTTAAATTCAATACCCTACCTAAATAATTATTAACCAAGACACAGCTTATCCCTAAAAATATTGACGATAAAATAATTTTTATTATAAATGATGCTTGAGATCTCAATTCAATATTTCCGATTTTCTTTTGTAAAACTTTTAATAAAATAATCATATTTATTATGGCTACCAAAGAAGTAGCTAACGCTAAACCAGAATGAGCTAAATATCTGACTAAGATTAAATCCAAAACAATGTTCATAAGCACCATATATACTCCAATTTTTACTGGAGTTTTAGTATCTTTTAAAGCATAAAAAGCCACAGTAATTAAATGAATACAAGCATAGGCAACCAGTCCTATAGAATAATATAATAGAGCATTAGCAGTCATTGTAGTAGCCACTCTGTTAAATATACCATGCTCATAGATTAAACGAGTTAAAGAATCTTTTAATACTATTAATCCTACTGTTGAAGGAAGGGTAACAAATATTAACATTTTTAAACCAAATAATAATGATCTTTTAAATTCAATAATATTGTTTTTTGCAGTATATTTAGCCAGTGTAGGAAAAATGGCAATAGAAATGGCTACTCCGAAAACCCCTAACGGAAATTGGACTAACCTATTAGAATAATATAAAGCAGAAATGCTTCCATCAATTAAATTAGAGGCGATGGTTCTATCTACCACTACATTAATTTCAGTGATAGCTAAGCCCAACATAGCCGGTATTAATAATTTTAATAATTTTTTTACTCCTGGATCGTTTAAATCGATAACAAAATTATATTTTATTTTTTTTCTTATTAATACCGGGATCTGTACTAACGCCTGACCAATTCCGCCGAAGATTACTCCTAAAGCTAGGCTGAAAATTCCATATTTAAAGCTTAAGGTAAAAGCAAAAATTATAATAGAAATATTTAACATCGCCGGTGCTAAAGCAGGTAGCAGGAAGTGATCATATGAATTTAATATCCCCATAAATAAAGCGGCAATTGCTACGAAACCTATGTAAGGGAATATTGCTCTGGTTAAATTTATAGCTAATTCATATTTATAGAGGTTATTTTTAAAACCAATAGCAAATAATTTAATTAACCAAGGAGCTCCCCAAATGCCCAAAATTATTACTATTATTAAGATTGAAATTAAAATATTTAAAATATTGCTGGCAAAATATTCCGCTTTCTTTCTATCGTTATTAGTCAAATATTCAGTAAAGATAGGTATAAAGGCAGTATTCAAAGCACCTTCTCCTAAAAAAGTTCTTAGTAAATTAGGAATCATAAAGGCAATAAAAAAGGCATCGGTTTCAATGCTCGCTCCAAAATTATTGGAAATTATTATTTCTCTACCTAAACCTAATATTCTACAAAATATAGTGGCAATAATTACTATTCCCGCGTATTTAACAATTTTATGTTTCGTTTCCATCTATCTCCTTTTTTTATATAGCGGATAGCGTACAGCGTTTAGCGTTTAGGAAAAATCATTCTGTACAGCATACTGCCTACTTCTTTTATAAGATTTTTAATAATTTCATTTTTATTTATATAATTCAAATCAAGAGATAATAAATATTGTGTTTCTAAACTATTAAATCTTTAAAATTTTTTGTTTTCAATATCTATTCCCTATTAACCTTTATTAATTCTGTATATAATTAAAATGTCTGTCCAAACTCTACGCTCTACGCTGTACGCTAAACGCTTTATGTAAATTTCGCTTGATTTTAAAATAAAATAATGTTAAAATTTAACCAATAAAATAAAAATTATGGAAAGGAAAACATTTATGCCCAAAATAAAATCAGCAATAAAAAGAGTTAAAACCTCTGAAAAAAGTTACTTGAGAAATACCTCCTATAAATCAAAAATAAAAAGTAATATTAAAAAATTCAATCTTGCCTTATTAGAAAGAAACAAAGAAGGAACAAATAAATATTTTAAAGCTTCTGTTTTACTTTTAGATAAGGCTGTAAATAAAGGTATTTTGCCAAAAAATACTGCTTCTCGTAAAAAGTCGAGATTGGCAAAAAAGCTAAATGTTTTAATAATGCCTACATCGCAAACTGAAATTGAAAAAACAACAAAAATTGAGAAGAAACCAAAAGTTAAAAAAACAATAAAAACTACGGAAAAAACAGAAACTAAAAGTGAATAATATTTCTAATTACCCTGATTTATAATATTCATTACTAGTTCCTCTAATATAATTTGAGGTTTTTTTTGGCTATTTTTTAGTTCTAAGTCGGCAATATTTAATAATTGGTAAGATTTACAAATATCTTTAAAAGTATATTTTTTTGATTGTTTTATTATTTTTTCCACCACAAACGAAGGTAATTTTAATTCTTTCTCTATTTTTTTAAAATTTAACCCACTCACCCATAATAATTTTATCTGTAGTATAAGTTTTATTTGCCGGTATATCATAGTAAATATAGATAAATAATGAAGATTACTTTGATTTAACTTAACCATACCATCTATGGCGTCTTCTATCTCTCTATTACCTATAGAATCTAAAACTTTGAATATATTAACCGACTCCGAGCCACCTATCGTTATCATAATATCTTCTTTTTCTATTATCTTTTGGTCTTTGGTATAAATATCTATCTTTTCTATTTCATTAAAAAGGCGATTTAAATCAGAACCAATCCAAGATTGTAAATAAAATAACGCTTCCGGACTAATTTTTTTATTACTTTGCTTAAATTTAGCTTCTATCCACATATTTAATTTCGATTTATCTTGGATATCTAAATTTATTACTATTCCTATTTTTTCGATTATTTTAATTAATTCTTTATTCGATGTAGTCTCTTTATACATTAAAATTAATATTGAAAAAATGTTTTTAAAATTATATTGGTTAAAATAATTTATTAACTTTTCTTCATCTTCTTTGCTAATTTTTTCTGCTTCTTTTATTACTACTAATTTGTATTTGGATATAAAAGGTAATATTTGTAAATCATTTATTATCTCATTTAGGGGTAATTTTTCTCCATAAAATATTTTATAATTTAATTCTCTAGAGCTAGGAGTAATTAATTTATCTCGAAGTTTTTTTAAAATATTTTCTTTTAAATAATTTTCCTTACCCAAAAATAGATAAACAGGATATACCCTATCTTGTTTTATAAGATTTAGTATATTTTCATAATTTAAATAAATTTTTTTAATAATTCTAATTATTTCCTTTCAAGGTTTTTACCCAATATTCTTGTCCATTCGTCCTGATAATCACCGTACCATTTTGATCGGTACGATACACTGGTATATTTTTATCCTTTAATCTTTTTATAATTTTTTCTGAAGGATGACCAAAATTGTTTTTTCCTACAGAAATAACCGCAATAATCGGATTAACTTTTTCTAAAAATTCTAAACTACTAGAACTTGAACTTCCGTGATGGGCAACTTTTAAGACATCACTTTTTAGAATGTTTTGCCAGATTAACATTCTTTTTTCGGCATCCTCTTCTACATCTCCAGTAAATAAAAAATCTGCATTTTTATAGAATAATTTTATCACAATTGAAGCATTATTAAAATCAGACTCATTAGATAAATTTGAAGTATATAGGGGATTAAGCAAAAGCATCTCTAAATTTTTACTAAAAACAAAATTATCTCCGACTTTAGCCTGATGATAGAGTATATTCTTTTCTTTTATGATGGAGATAAATTCTCTATATTCTGAGATATCACAAATTAATCCACTATCTAAGACCATACCAACTTTAAATTCTCTTAGTACCGGTAATAATCCTTCTAAATGATCTAAATTAGGATGAGTTAAAATTAACAAGTTAATCTCACTTATCCCTTTTCTCCTTAAATAAGGAATAACCACTTTACCTCCTACATCAAAAGTACTTAGAGGTGTTCCCCCTCCGTCAATTAAAATATTATACTTTTTAGGTGCTTCAATTAAGATACAATCCCCCTGCCCTACATTTAGAAAGTTTACTTTAAGATTATCTAGGGGAGAAAATACTTGAACTATAATTACCGCTAATACAACTGATAATATTAAAATAGTGGCTTTAATCTTCATCTTGGGCGGGAATACTTTTTTATAAAATATTTCTATGGCCAAAAATATCATTATATAATATAAAAAAATAACCAAAATTGCAGGTTGAGCAATATATATAAACGAAAAAGGAATTAAAGAAAGCAATTTAGCTATGGAAGTAATCATTTTTAAAACAAAATAATTGATATGTGCTATTATACCGGCTAAAGGGATACTTAATAACCCGATAAAGAAGGTTATGAATCCTAAAATTATGGCTATGCCAGTTAAAGGAACCACAAAGATATTGGTAACAATCGAAATTATTGATACTTTGTTAAAAAAATAAGCGGACAATGGAAAAATTCCTACCCAAGCAGCTATTGAAATTGATAAAGGATCTTTAATCCAGACTAATACTTTAGAAAATTGTTCTTGCAAGATTGGAGATAGATATATTAGAAAAAAAGTAACCATAAAAGATAAAAGAAAACCAGCATCATATAGGATTAAGGGGTTTAATAATAAGATTAAAAATGCTGCAAAAAAAAGAGAAAGATAAAGATTTCTATTTCTGTTAATTAATTTTCCACCTATTAATAAGATAAACATAATTGTCGCTCGTAAAACAGAAGGTTGATAACCAGTAATAGAGGCATATATGATTAAAATTAGTATCAATATAATTAATTTTAACTTTTTTGGAAATCTTAATATATTTAAAAAAATAAATAAGGCAGTAGCAATTATCCCCACATGTAAACCTGAAATTGCTAATATATGCATAATTCCTGCCTCGGTAAAAACTTCTTTTACTTCGGGCGAAATAAAACTTTTTTCACCTAATATCATACCGGTAAGTAGATAATTATAAGGCTTTTGTAAAGTTTGTTCTATAATCTTTTTTATTTTATTTCTTGCAGACAAAGAAAAAGATATTAAAAAATTTAATTTTTCCTCTCCGATTTTTTGAATATCTTTTTCCTGCCAGACGTTGAGATAAGTAAAAATTCTTTCCCGGGCTAAATATAATTCATAATCAAATTCACCAAAGTTTTTTTGACCTATAGGTTTTTCTAATTTCCCTTTGATTTTGAGTACATCTCCATATTCATAAGGACAATCCCCTAAATAGGTATTCACTAATATTAGACCTTTTGTTCTAATATTATGATCTTCTTTTTCTATCTCCTTTACTTTTACCTTCAAAGAAATTTTTTCTTGATCATAAAAATAGTTTTTATCTAATACTGTACCAATAATGGTTAATTTCCTGTCTTCTATAAAATTGGCTATATAGTTGGTGCCAATTGGCTTACAATTTAGATTATAATTAAATATTCCGATTAAAAATATTATTAGAAATAATAAAGCAGTGGTTATTTTCCACTGCTTTATAAAACTCATCATAGAAATTAGCATTAATAATATTATGATGATAAATGAAAATATTAAATTAAAATTAATGTATTTACCATAAATTATCCCCCCGATATATAAAAATAAAATTAGGGGTAAAGGTTTAACCGTATTATATTTATTAGCGGAAAGTATATTTTTTATTGGACACAAATTAAATCTTTAATTCCTTCAAATTTTTTTTCTCCGATTCCAGATACATCTTTTATATCATCAATAACTTCAAATAATCCATTCTGATTTCTATAATCTATTATTTTTTGGGAAAGAACTGGTCCAATTCCGGGCAGAGACTGCAAGGTTTTGTCATCAGCAGTGTTAATATTAATTTGATCAGAAGAAGATGATGAAGAAGGGTATACTTCCTCTATATTTTTAGATATATTTTTATCACTTTCTGCAGTAACTTGGTTAGAAATTTTATAGGGAATAATTATTTTTTGTCCATCTTTAAGAAGAGCAGCTAAATTAATTGCATCTAAATTACTCTCTTCAGCTGCCCCTCCAGCAATTTTTACTGCATCAACTACCCTATCCGTTGATTTTAATTGATAAACCCCTGGGTTTTTAACCGCCCCAGAAATGTGAATTATAACTGAAGAAACTTCAATCTTTTCCGTAATATTATTCTCTATAAAATTTGGGGGTGAATTTAAGGCTAAATTATATTCATTATTAAAATTTTTATACAAAACTATTCCTATTCCAATTATTATCACTATTAATAAAAAAATTATAGTAATTTTTTCTTGATTTGAAAGATTGAACATATTTATTTTCTCCTTACCTCTATAGAGATTATACCTATAAATTAAAAATTAAAAGCGACCTGTCTGCGTGCAACGCACAGGCAGAAAAACGTAAAACCTTAATTCAAAATTCAAAACACCCTAATGATTAAATATTATCTTGGCTTTTAATCTTAAAATATCTTTTAACTTCTCCTACAGTATACAAAGAACCAGTGATGCAGATTAAGTCATCCTGATGTGAATTAGATATAGCATAGTTTATAGCTTGAGGGATACTTTTGGTAACCATTATTTTATTTCGATCTATATATTGCGCTGCTTCTTCAGCAATTATTTTAGGGTGAGTGGCTCGGGGATTTTTTGCTTTAGTAGTTATAATTAAATCCGCTAACGGCGCGATAATTTTAATCATTTTTTTATAATCTTTATCAGCAAAAATTCCTAACACTAAAATTAGTCTATGATAGTAAAATATTTCTTCTAAGGCTTGTTTGACTATCTCTATTCCATTAGGATTATGTGCTCCATCTAATACTATCATAGGTTTTTTTTGGATTATTTCCAATCTCCCCGGCCATTTAACTTTTTTCAAGCCATCTCTTATTGCTTTTTTAGAAATGCATATTCCTTTAATTTTGAGTGCTTCTACAGTTGCAATAGCAGTAGCGGCATTTTCTGCTTGATGTCTTCCTAATAATGGAGTATGTAAATTTATATAATTATTATAAATTCCGTGTAAATTAAATATTACACCTTTAAGATCAGATTTTATTATTTCATAGTTTATTTCTCTTCCTACCTTGTAAATAATTGAATTCCTCTGTTGAGCAATTTTATTAATTTCCTGATCAGCTTCTTCCCATTGATTAGAAGTAATTAAAATTCCTCCTGACTTTATAATTCCTCCTTTTTCCCTGGCAATCTCCTCTAAACTATTTCCTAACTTATCCATATGGTCATAGTCAAGGTGAGTAATAACTGAAATTAAAGGGTCACAAACATTTGTGGCATCTAACCTTCCTCCTAATCCTACTTCTAAAACTAAAAAGTCTACTTTTTCTTCAAAAAAGTAGATAAAAGCCATAGCAGTAATAACTTCAAAAAAAGTAGGGTGAGTATAGTAAGGTGTATGAGCTACCTTTTCTATAAAGGGTTTAATCTTTTCTAATAGTATAGCTACTTTTTTCTGATTTATTGATCTATAATCAATTTTCATCCTTTCAGTGAAATCAACTAAATGGGGAGAAGTATATAGACCAACCTTAAAACCAGCAGATTTAAGCATTGAACTTATTAGGGAAGAAGTTGATCCCTTTCCATTAGTTCCACCTACATGAATTATATGTAATTTTTGATGAGGATTGCCTAAAAGAAAAAGCAAATATTTAATATTTTTAAGTCCTAGTTTTATACCATATTTATTTAAATCATAAATATACTTTAATGCTTCTAAATAAGTTAGCATATTTACCTCAAAGCTTTTAGATTGCTTTCTAATTTTTGACTAATATCTCTTAAATCATCTGCCTTATTTCTTTCTTTTTTAATCACCTCTTCTGGTGCTTTAGACAAAAAATCCTCATTATTTATCTTTTTAAAAATAGTATTAAGTTTATCTTTTATTCTGTTTAATCTCTTTTCTAAACGGGCTATCTCTTCTGGAATATTAATTATATCTTTTAAAGGGATAAATATTTCTACTCCCTCTAAAACACCGGTAGCTGAATATGCTGGTTTTTTAATATCTGTCCCTATCTCCAATAAATTTGTTTTAAGCATTGCTTTGATATAATTAATATTTTCTCTTATTAATTCTATTTTATCTTTTTCGGTAATATTTAAATATAAATCAATCTTTGTACTATAAGGAATGTCCATATCTGACTTAATGTTTCGTATAGTTTTAATAATATTCATTATTTTACTCATCTTTTTATCTGCATCTTTATCTTGGTATTCTTCTTTATATAGAGGCCAAGGTGAAATCATAATGCTATCCCCTTGATGAGGTATTTTTTGCCATACTTCTTCAGTTATAAAAGGCATAAAGGGATGTAAAAGTCTTAAAGTATTCTCCAAAACAAACCAAAGAATGTATTGAGCTGTCTGTCTTTGTATTTTATCATCTTTCTGATATAATTTAGGTTTAATAAATTCTACATACCAATCACAAAATTCACTCCAGATAAATTCGTAAATAGTTTTAGCCGCCTCTCCAAACTTATACTCATTAAGGTAATCAGTAGACTTTTTTATTGCCTCATTTAATCTACTAATTATCCAATTATCAGCTAAAGTCATTTTTAAATTATCTTTATTTAATTTATTAATATCAAAATCTACTAAATTCATTATAGAAAATCTCGAAACATTCCATATTTTGTTAGAAAAATTTCTAAATCCTTTAATTCTTTCTTCAGAAAGGCAGATATAATTACCTTGAATAGTTAAGGAAGCAAGGGTAATACGTAAGGTATCAGAACCATATTCATCAATCACCGTTAAAGGATCGATAACATTTCCTTTTGATTTACTCATTTTTTTACCTTCTACATCTCTAATTAAAGGATTTATATACACTTGCTTAAATGGCATATCACCACGAAACTTTAATCCCATCATTATCATTCGAGCTACCCAAAAGAAAATTATATCAAAACCGGTAACTAATACGGAAGTAGGATAAAAACACTTTAAGTCATCAGTTTCTTCCGGCCAACCTAAAGTAGAAAAAGGCCATAAGGCAGAACTAAACCAGGTATCTAAAACATCAGGATCTTGTATTAGATTATGACTATTACATCTTTTACAAAATTTAGGCGCTTCTAATTCTACCATTACTTCTGAACAATCTTGACAATACCAAGCTGGTATACGATGTCCCCACCATAACTGACGTGAAATACACCAATCCTTAATATTTCTCATCCATTCATAATATACTTTAGTCCAATGAGAAGGTATAAATTCAATTTTACCTTCTTCTACTGCAGAAATTGCTGGTTGTGCAAGTTCTTTTATCTTTACAAACCATTGTTTAGATAGATATGGTTCAATAATAGTCCCACATCGATAACAATGCCCCATAGAATGCTTATAATTTTCTATCTTATTCAAATACCCTTTTTCTCTCAAGCTATTTAAAACTTTTTCTCTACATTCTGCCACAGTTAGACCTTTAAACTTTCCAGCCTGTTCATTCATAGTGCCGTCATTATTTAATAGATTAATAACTTGGAGTCTGTGGCGTTTGCCTAATTCAAAATCATTCAAATCATGAGCGGGGGTAATTTTTACTGCTCCTGTACCAAATTCAGGATCAACGTAACTATCCGCGATTATAGGTAATTCTCTATCTATTAAAGGTAATATGGCAGTTTTACCAATAAATTTTTTATATCTTTCATCATCAGGATGAACAGCTACTGCGGTATCGCCAAGCATAGTCTCGGGACGGACTGTAGCTACCGTGATTACTTCTTCAGAATCTTTGAGGGGATAATCTATATAATAAATATTGGTTTCTTCTTCAACTGATTCTACTTCTATATCTGCTAATGCAGTCTGACATCGAGGACACCAATTTATCACGTAATTTTCTCGATATATTAACCCTTCTTTATATAATTGAACAAATACTTTTTTAACTGCTTTAGAAAGACCTTCATCTAAAGTAAATCTTAATCGTGACCAATCGCAAGAAAATCCCAATCTCTTCAATTGATTTATGATATTATTTCCATATTTTTCCTTCCATTCCCATACTCTTTCTAAAAATTTTTCTCTTCCTAAATCATATCTACTTTTACCTTCTTTAGCTATTTCTTTTTCAACTACATTTTGAGTGGCAATTCCGGCATGATCAGTCCCTGGTAACCAAAGTGTATTGTAGCCTTCCATTTTTTTCCATCTAATTAAAATATCTTGTAAAGTATTATTTAAAGCATGACCTAGATGCAAAGATCCGGTAATATTCGGGGGAGGTATAGCAATAGAATAATTGTTTTTTTTATCAAGAATATTTTTTGCTTTAAAATAATCTTTTTCTAACCAAAATTTATACCACTTTTCTTCCACAATTTTAGGATTATACACTGATAGAATTTCATTATTTGTATTTTTCATTTTATTTTCCTCCTTAAGCTTAAAAACAAAAAACTCCTTTCGATCTTTAAAAGGACGAAAGGAGTCTATTCGCGGTACCACCTTAATTCCTGAATAAAATATTCTTACCAAATTAAAATATTTCACAGGCACTTAATTTTTTAGTTTTAACGTAACTAACGGTTAATCCTACTTTTGTTTTTCAGATTGACAGCTTGGGGAGGACTTTCGATAAAATTTAAAAATAATTTTATTCTACTCTTCCCCTCTTAGTCTTTATTTGATAAATAGGGACACATCCCATTTTTCATTTTTATTAAAAAATGGGATGTGTCCCTATTTGTTTATTAAAAAGGGTATCTGGTAAGAGCAATTTTTAAAACTTCGTCTACATTATTAACTGCAATAAATTTTAATCTTTTTTTAATATGGTTAGGTAAATCTTCTAAATTTTTTATATTATCTCGAGGAATTATAATAGTTTTAATTCCAGATTGGTAAGCAGCAAGTATTTTTTCTTTTAAACCTCCTACTGGTAAAACCCTACCTCTTAAAGTAATTTCACCAGTCATTGCTATATCTTTTCGAACCGGGATCTCGGTAAGTGAAGAAATTAAGGAGGCAGCCATAGTTATACCTGCGGATGGACCGTCCTTTGGTATTGCTCCTTCGGGAATATGAACATGAATATCATAATTTTCATAAAATTTATTATCTATTTTAAATTTAGCTGCTCGAGAACGAGCATAAGTTAAAGCAGCTTTTCCTGATTCTTGCATAACATCTCCCAATTGTCCAGTAAGAGTTAATTTACCTTTTCCCGGCATTACTATAGTTTCTACTGACAACACTTCACCACCAGCTTCCGTCCAAGCTAAACCTGTTGCTAAACCAACCATATCTTCTTTTTCGACTTCATTATTTTTATATCTAGAGATACCTAAATAATTTTCTAAATTATTTAAAGTTATCCTAATAGTTTTTTTCTTTTTAGAAGATACTATTTTTAAAGCAACTTTTCTACATATAGAAGCTATTTCTTTTTCTAAACCTCTTACTCCTGCTTCATGGGTATATTCTCTAATTATTTTTTTAATTGCTTTTTCTGATATATTTATATCTCTTTTTTTTAAACCATGACTATTTAATTGTTTGGGAAGTAAAAATAATTGACCAATTTTTATTTTCTCATAATCAGTATAACCAGGGATATTAATTATTTCCATTCTATCTCTAAGAGAATAAGGTATTTCTTCTTCATTATTAGCAGTAGTAATAAACATTACCTCAGAAAGGTCAAAAGGAATTTCTAGATAATGATCACTAAAACTATTATTTTGTTCAGGATCTAATACTTCTAAAAGAGCTGCAGCGGGATCACTTCTAAAATCCATACTTATTTTATCAATTTCGTCTAATAGAAAAACTGGATTTTTGGATTTTGCATTTACTATTCCTTGTATAATTCTTCCTGGCATAGAGCCTATATAAGTTCTTCTATGTCCACGTATTTCCGCTTCATCTCGCACCCCTCCCAAAGAAGTTCTTACAAATTTTCTATCCATTGCTCGAGCTATGGACTTGGCTAAAGATGTTTTTCCTACTCCAGTAGGTCCTATTAAGCAAAGAATTACTCCCTTTTTTTTATTACTCAATTTTCTAACCGCCAAATACTCTAATATTCTCTCTTTTACCTCTAATAAACCATAGTGGTCTTCATCCAAAGTTTTTTTAACTAATTTTATATCTAATTTTTCTTTATATTCTTTATTCCAAGGAAGAGCTAAAATCCATTCTAAATAATTTATTATTATTCCACTCTCGGCAGATAAAATGGGAATTTTTTCTAAATGAATGGTTTCTTTGATGATCTTCTCTTCCAGTTCTTTATCAAGTTTTAAAGATAATATTTTCTCTTTGAACTCATCTGCTTCCGAAATGTTTATTTCTTTATCTCCTAATTCTTTTTGTATTTCCTTTAATTGCTCTTTTAGATAATAATCTTTTTGAAATTTTTCTAAATTCACTTCTACTCTATTTTGTATTTTCTTTTCTAATTTTAAAATAGTTATCTCTCTCTTTAATATACTAATTAACCTTTCTAATCTTTCTAAAGGGTCAAATATTTCTAATAAATTTTGTTTTTCTTTTAAATTTAAAATTAAGTTAGAAGAAATTATATCGGCTAATTTATCAGGCTTTTTAATATTTCCTAATGAGATCATTATTTCAGATTGCAGTTTATCATTATTTAATTTTAGATATTGCTCGAATTTATTGATTGCTAATCTTATTAAAGCCTCAATTTTTAGATTTTTTTCATTTTTAACTTTAACTTTTTCTAATTTTGTTCTAAGGAAATTGTCTCCTTCTTCTAATTTTATAATCTTTGCTCTATTTAATCCCTCTATCAATATTTTTATAGTCTCGTCAGGTAATTTGTATATTTGTATTACTTTGGCAATAGTGCCCACAGAATATAAATCCTCTAATTTTGGTTTTTCTGCTCCTGGGTCTCTTTGAGTAGCTATAAAGATTAAACTCTTTAAATTAATTGCTTCTTCTAAAGCATTGATAGATTGTTCTCTTTCTACAAAAAGAGGAATAACCATATAAGGAAAAACTACTAAGTCTCTAAGAGGTAATAAAGGTAAGGTATTTTTATCCAAGTAGTTTAATTTTTTTTCTTGTTTATTCATACAAAATATGAAATCTCACTTTCCTTATTTCAAGTGTTTCGTATAATATATCACACCTACATATCAAGTCAAATTTTTTATTCTTTTTTCATTTTTTCACAAAATATTATGCTGTCTCTTTTTTTAGTCTTTCATTATATCTAACTATTTCAGGCATACTTTTATTTTTAATAACTTCTTCGGTAATAGTACATTTTTTAATATTTTTTTCCGAAGGAATTTGGTACATTATATCTAAAATTGCATCTTCCATAATTGAACGCAAGCCCCTCGCCCCTACATTTCTTTTTATACTTTCTTCTACAATAGCTTCTAAAGCATCTGGAGTAAATTTAAGCTCCACACCTTCTAATTCAAAAATCCTTTTATATTGATTTACTATAGCATTTTTCGGTTCATTTAATATTTTTAATAATGCATCTTCATCTAAAGACTTTAGTGTAGAAATTATATGTAATCTTCCTACTAATTCAGGAATTAAACCATATTTTACTAAATCTTCTGGTAATACGTTTTCTATTAGGTTATAAATATCATTTTTATTATTTTTACTTTTTATATCAGCTGTAAAACCAATGTTGTTTTTACCTATTCGATAATTTATTATATTTTCTAATCCTTCAAAAGTCCCGCCGCAAATAAATAATATTTCTGTGGTATCTATCTGAATATTTTTTTCCTGCGGATGTTTTCTTCCTCCATAAGGAGGTACACTAGCTACCGTACCTTCAATAATTTTTAATAAAGCTTGCTGTACTCCTTCTCCGGAAACATCTCTGGTTATGGATGGACTCTCTGATTTACGACCAATTTTATCTATCTCATCAATATAAATTATTCCTTTTTGAGCAAGATTTATATTATAGTCTGAAACCATTAATAAATTTAATAGAATATTTTCTACATCATCACCAACATATCCCGCTTCGGTTAAAGTTGTAGCATCAGCAATAACAAAAGGTACGTTTAATTTTTTAGCTAAAGTCCGAGCTAATAAAGTTTTACCACATCCCGTAGGCCCTATTAGTAAAATATTGCTCTTCTCTAATTCTATTTCTTCTCTTTTTTTATTTAATTTATTTTTGTTATTGCTTTTAATTCTCTTATAATGATTGTATACTGCAACTGAAATTATTTTCTTGGTCTTTTCTTGTCCTACTATATATTCATCTAAAAAAGATTTAATCTCTTGGGGAGATGGAATTTGTTTTAAATCAAAGGGAACCTTTTCTTTCTTTTTTTGATCTAATATAATATCATTACATAATTTGATGCATTCATCACAGATACAAACTCCTGGTCCTGAAATTATTTTATCTACTTCATCTTGGTTTCTACCACAAAAAGAGCATTTCACTAAATTATCACTTCCTTCTTTATCTATCTTATATACACTTATTGTATAGTAGAATTAGCAAAATATCTATATCATTAAAACTAAAAACTTAAAGCAAAAAACGTAATACTACATACTATTTTTTAATTACTTCATCTCGACTTTTAATTACTTCATCAACCAATCCATATTCTTTTGATTCTTGAGCAGTCAAATAAAAATCTCTATCTGTATCTTTTTCTACCTTTTCTAATGGTTGACCAGTATGATAAGTTAAGATCTGGTTAATGGTATCCTTAATTCTTTTAAGTTCTCTGGTTTGTATCTCAATATCTGTAACCTGACCTTGCGCCCCACCTAAAGGTTGATGTAACATAATTCTTGAATTAGTTAAAGTAAACCTTTTCCCTTTTGTTCCTGAGGCTAATATTAAAGCTGCGCCGCTTGCTGCCAAACCTACACATATAGTTGAAACAGCTGATTTAATATATTGAATTGTATCATATATAGCAATAGTTGAGCTTACTGAACCCCCTGGACTATTAATATAAATGTAAATATCCTTATCTGGGTCGGAGGCTTCTAAAAATAATAATTGTGCTATAATGGTATTTGCTGTAGTATCATCTATCTCAGTTCCCAAAAATATTATTCTATCTTTTAACAAACGGGAATAAATATCATATGATCTCTCTCCCCGGGGAGTCTGTTCTATTACAATTGGTACTAAAGTCATTTGGATTCACCCTCCTTTTTAGAATTTATTATTTTTACTTTTTTATTTAGAAAATTTACTATTTTATCTCTTTTTATGCTTTCTCTTAGACCATCTAAATTATTATTCTTTTTAAGAGTAGCTTCTACTTTTATAGGATCCTGTTTTACTTCTTGGGCAATGGTGTGAATTTTATCTTTTATTTCTTGCTCGGTGACTTGAATATTTTCTTCTTGAGCAATTTTATCTAAAACTAATTCTTGTTTTATTCTTTTTTCAGCGACAATTCCATATTCTTTTTTAATATTTTCTTCATTTGTATTAATACTATTATAATAATCTTGTAAAGATAAATTTCTTACTTTTAAATCATCAGTTAAAGATTTCATCATATAGTCTAATTCTCTTTCTATTAATACTTCTGGTATCTTTACCTCGCAAACCTCGGCTACTTTTTCTAATAATTTACTTTCGTAATTATTTTTACTAAATATTTCCGCTTGCTTCTTTAATTTTTCACTTATATCTTTCTTGAAATCATCTAAATTTTTATAATTACCTATGGTCTTAAAAAAATCTCCATCTAACTTCGGTAACTCTTTTTCTTTTATTTCCATTACCTTTACTTGGTATATAATTTCTTTTCCTGCCATTTTTTTATCTTCAGCATCTTTAGGCACTAACATTTTTATCTCTTTTTCTTGTCCTACTGAACAGTCTAAAAGTTGTTTATTGAATTCAGGCGAAGTTCTTTGGTTTAATTGAATCATCTGTTTCTCCACTTTACTTCCCTTTATTACCTTTCCGTCAATATATCCTTCAGAATCAATTACCAGATAGTCACCTTCTTTGGTTTTGCGATCTTTAACAATTTTTAATTTAGCTAAATTTTCTTGAATTTTTCTTATTTCATTTTCTACATCAGAATCGGTAATTTTTATATCTTCTTTAGATACAGTAATTTTATCAAAAGAACCTAATTTAACTTCTGGTTTTACTTGCACGATTGCTTCAAATATTAATGGCTTATCCTCTTCTATTTGTATTATTTTTATTTTAGCTTGCTCAATAGGTTCAATATTAATTTTTTTTATAGCTTCAATATAACTATCTGGGATTAATTCTTCAGCTGTTTTTTCGTAAAAGTATTCCCTTCCTAAATGCATATTTAAAATATTTCTTGGAACTTTACCTTTTCTAAAACCTGGTATTTTTGCTTGATAAGATAAATCATTATATACATTTTCTAATTTATTATTTACTTCTATTTTATCAACTTCAATTTCCAGGTGAAATTCATTTTCTTTTTGTTCTTTTATTTTAACCTCTACCATTATATATCTACCTCCACAAGGTAAAAAAAGGTGCCAGGCACCTTTTTTTACCTTTTTTTACAATTATAGTGCGAAGGGCGGGAGTCGAACCCGCATGGTTTTACCCACTGGATCCTAAATCCAGCGTGTCTACCAATTTCACCACCCTCGCATTTTAAATGGTGGGCCGTACAGGACTCGGACCTGTGACACCCGGATTAAAAGTCAGGTGCTCTACCAACTGAGCTAACGGCCCACAAATTAAAATTGCAAAACCTTATTTATAATACAACATTTACTCTTTCATTTTCAACTAAAAATTTGGCGCGCTCGGAGGGATTTGAACCCCCAACCATCGGATCCGAAGTCCGCAGCTCTATCCAATTGGGCTACGAGCGCTTTATAACTGGTTGGGGTGAGCGAGGGGATTTGAACCCCCGACCTCTGGAGCCACAATCCAGGGCTCTAACCAAACTGAGCTACGCCCACCATATTAATTTTATAATATGATATGGCGCGCCCGAAGGGAATTGAACCCCCAACCTACGGATTAGAAATCCGTTGCTCTATCCTATTGAGCTACGGGCGCATAAATATATTTTGGAGCGGGAAACGGGGTTCGAACCCGCGACAGCCAGCTTGGAAGGCTGGCGCTCTACCAACTGAGCTATTCCCGCAAAGTCGGGGCGAGAGGATTTGAACCTCCGACCCCCTGCTCCCAAAGCAGGTGCGCTTCCAAGCTGCGCTACACCCCGAAACAAAAGTCATTATATAAGAAATATATTTATAAGTCAATTCACTATTTACTAACGACTAATTTATTTATTATTTTGATCATCCTTCTTAGAGCTTTCCCTCTATGACTAATTTGGTTTTTAATCTTATCTCCTAATTCAGCGAAAGTTTGGTTATATTCAGGAATTAAAAAAATTGGATCATAGCCAAAGCCACATTTCCCTCTGGGAATAAAAGAAATTTTTCCTGAACATTCTTCTTTCACCATATATTTTCTTCCATCTGGAAAAGCAAGAACTAAAACACAAACAAATTTTGCATTTCTTTTGTTTTCAGGAACATTTTCTAATAAATCAAGTACTTTACTTATACGCTCTTCATCAGTATTTCCCCATCTAGAAGAATAAATTCCAGGTTTTCCTTTTAAATAATCTATTTCTAATCCAGAATCATCTGCTAAACAAACTTTCCCGGTATATTCTGAAATTTTACCAGCTTTTTTAAGAGCATTTTCTTGAAATGTTTTACCATCCTCTTCGATTTTTGGAAGTTGCGGAAAATTTTCCTTTGTTAATATTTTAATATTGGAATTGTCTAAAATTTCTTTTATTTCTTTAACTTTACCTAAATTTTCTGTGGCAATAATTATTTCTAACATATTTCTCCTAATATTTCTTTTTCTTTTTCAATTACTTTTTTTATGCCTACCTCAGCTAATTTAATCAATTCTTGTAAATTTCTTTTAGAAAAAGGTCTGCTTTCAGCTGTTCCTTGAATCTCAATTATTTCTCCTTTTTCAGTCATAGCAATATTTAAGTCTACTTGGGCCTGCGAATCTTCTTTAAAATTTAAGTCTAATAACATTTCTCCATCAATTATTCCCACACTTATTGCACCTATATAATCTTTTATAGGAATCTTATCTAATTGACCTTCTGCTTTCAGATAATTTAAAGCATCATAAAGGGCGATAAAAGAACCAATAATGGCTGAAATCCTGGTCCCACCATCGGCTTGAATCACATCGCAGTCTATCCATATAGTCCTTTCTCCTAAATCATTTAAATTAACTACCGCCCTTAAAGATCTTCCTATTAATCTTTGAATTTCAGCAGATCGTGCGTTTATTTTACCTTTTACGGAATCTCTAATGTTTCTAATTTGATTTGCTCGGGGAATCATAGAATATTCTGCGGAAATCCAACCCTGCTTTATCCCTCTCAAAAATAAAGGTACTTTATTTTCGACTGAAGCAGTACACACTATTTTTGTATCCCCCATTTTTATCAAAGTGGATCCTTCTGCATATTTTATATAATTCCTGGAAACATTAATAGGTCGTATCTCATCAAATCTTCTATTATTCGGTCTAAGCATTTTCCCTCCTTAATTTTTCTTAGCGTATAGCATATAGCGTATAGCGTGTCTGTTTAAACTCTACGCTCAACGCTATACGCTCCATGCTATCTTACTATATAAATACTATATACTGGATACTGATTTATCTTTCTCTTAAAATAATGTAATCAGCAAAATTTTTTAATATTTCTGCTTTATTATTAAATATTTTTAATGAATCTTTTGCTTCTTTAATTAATCTATCAGCTTCATTCTTTGATTCTTTTATACCATATTGGTTAGGAAAAGTAGGTTTTTTCATAATCCTTTGATCTTGCATTATATCAATTATATCATCTGTAATTTGAAAGGCTAAACCAATATTCTCTCCATATCTGGTTAAAGCTTTAAGCTGTCTCTGGTTGGCATTAGATAAGATTGCTCCTGCCCTAATGGAAGCACAAATTAATGCACCAGTCTTTTTCATATACATATTATATAAATCATCCTTGGTAATATTATTGTTTTTTAGGCTTATGTCTTCTACTTGTCCACCCAACATTTTTTCAGTTCCAATATAATAAGATATTTCTTTGATTACTTTTAATATAGATTGTTTTTTTATACCTTTTGACTCAGCATTTTTCACTATTAGTTCAAATGCAGATACTAAAAGAGCATCACCGGCTAATAAGGCTATAGCTTCTCCAAATACTTTATGATTACTGGGTTTTCCCCGTCTAAAGTCATCATTATCTATACAAGGTAAATCATCATGAATTAAAGAAAAAGTATGAATTAATTCAATCCCGCAAGCCGTACTTATTACTTTTTCTATTTCTTGATCTAATATTTCAGCCGAGGTTAAAGTTAAAATTGCCCTTATTCTCTTCCCTCCACTAAAAACACTATAACGCATTGCTTGATGAATAATGAAAGGTAATTTATTTTCTGGTGGTAAAAATTTATCTAAAGCCTTATCGATAATATTTTTTTTATCTTCCAGATAATTATTAAAATCCATTATCTGTATCTTCCTCTTTTTTTATAGAAAAAGGTTTAGTGGAATATTTTTCTTCATTTTCAATAACTAATTGTTCTATCTTTTGTTTAGCTTTATTTAATTTATCTAAACATAATTTAGAGATATTCATACCTTCTTCATAGAGTTTTATTGATTTATCTAAAGTTAATTCACCTTCCTCTAATTGGTGGACAATTTTTTCCAATCTTTTTAAATAATCTTCAAAGGGAATATCTTCATTTTTCTTCTTTATTTTCATTTTGAAATAGCCTCCTTTTTATCAACTTTACCTAACATTTTTCCATCACTTATAATAACTTCTATTTCATTACCAATTTCAACCTGATTTAGTCTTTTAATAATCTCTTTGTCCGGTATTTTTCTACAAATACTATATCCACGGTCAATTACTGCATTAGGGTTCAATGAATCCAACCTTTGTTTATCTTTTTTTATTTTTTCTTCATATAATTCTATTTGATGCTTAATCCTTAATTTTATACGAATACTAAATTCATCGATATATTGATAATATTGATTAATCTTATTTTCTGGTCCTTGATATTGAATGCTTTTATTTATAGAATTTATATTCTCTACCTTTAATTCAAGATTTCTTTTTATGGCTTTGTTTAATTTACTATTTAATAAATTTATATTATTTATTAAACTATTTTTATCTGGGATAGTCATTTCAGCGGCAGCGGAGGGAGTAGGACAACGTAAATCAGCTACAAAATCTGAAATAGTAAAATCTGTTTCATGACCTATAGCCGAAACTATAGGTATTTTAGAATTATAGATACTACGAGCTAATATTTCTTCGTTAAAAGCCCATAATTCTTCTAAAGAACCTCCGCCCCGACTAAGGATAATGAAATCTAAATTATTAAAATGTTTATTTAAAAAATCTATCTTTTTAGCAATTTCTTGCGCCGCGAGCGTTCCTTGAACTAAGGAAGGAACAACTAAGATGGAAAGATTAGGAAATCTTCTTAGCGATATAGTTATAACATCTCTAATTGCCGCTCCAGTAGGGGAAGTTATAACCGCAATATCTTTAGGAATAAGGGGTAATTTTTTCTTAAATTCCTCGGAAAAAAGTCCTTCCGCCTTAAGCTTTTCTTTTAATCTTTCAAAGGCTAAATAAAGCTCACCTTTACCCGCTTCTACAATTTCTTTTACATATAATTGATATTCCCCTCTCCTTTCATAAACACTAATATCTCCTCTTACTTTTACTTTCATTCCATCCTGGGGCATAAATCGTAAGCTAAGGTTATTTCCTTTAAACATCACACCTTTAATCTCGCTTCCCTGATCTTTAAGTACAAAATACATATGCCCGGAGGAATGCAATTTAAAATTTGAAATTTCTCCTAATATCCATATATTTTGTAGGTTATAATCATTTTCAAAAAGATTTTTTATATATTTAGTGATTCCGGAGACTGTATAAATTTTAGCTTCTGTATAATTAACCATAATTTTTTAATCTATTTTCTTCAGTATTTTATCTATTTTATTAATTTTCCCTAAAACTCCATTTACGAAGCTAAAAGAGCTTTTGGTGCTATATTTTTTAGCTAATTCGACTGCTTCGTTAATGGAAACGCTTTTAGGTATATTATTTATATATAATATTTCGTAAATAGCTATGCGCAGGATATTTCGATCAATATTGGTGATTCTTTCTAAGGACCAATTATTAGTGTAGCTTTTAATTTCCTTATCGATTTCAGCTAAATTACTTATAACCCCCCTTACTAATATTATAGTAAATTCCTTAACTTCTTCGGAAAGTTCATTACTTTCAAAGTTATATTTTAGTGCTTCTTCCATATTGGTATTAACTAAATCAATTTGAAATAGTACTTTTAAGGCTAATTCTCGGGATAATCTTCTTCCTCCCATTGTTCCTCCCTATAGAATGACTACATAAAATACATTTAGAATACTTTTATAAATAGATTAGAAGTAAGTAAATCTTTCTTGCTCTGTGTTTTTTTAGGAAATTGGATTCCTTGAATATGTATATTTATTTCTCTGATGTCTGTACCTATTTTTTTTATTACTCCTTCTTTAATTCGATTTTGAATATCCCAAGCTATATCAGGTATTCTTACTCCATATTTTATAATAATAAATAAATCTATAAATATATTATTCTCTTTTATTTCTACTTTTATGGTGCGGGAAGAATTTTCTAAGTTATTGGTATTTGCCTTTCCCATTAACATATCAGTTATTTCTTTCATAATTGTTTTTCTACTTCCCACCACACCTTTAACCTCAGCTAAATTTAAACTGACTATATTTCCGATGGTTTCGTTAGAAATATTTATTTCTCCTAAATCAGTCTGGATAGTTTTCATTCTCTTTCTAAATATTTCCTTTCTCTGGTATCAATTTTAACTACATCTCCTTCTTTGACGAATAAGGGAACTTGAATTATTGCTCCAGTCTCTAAAGTTGCTGGTTTAAATGCACCAGATACCGTATTTCCCTTAACCCCAGGCATAGTTTTAGTAACTTTTAAATTTATAAAATTTGGTAACTCTGCACCTACCATCATTTCTTTATAAAATATAATATCAACGTCATTACCTTCTTTTAATAAATCAGTTAAATCACTTAATTGCTCTTTAGATAAGGAAGTTTGTTCATAATTTTCTTTATTCATAAAATAATAATTATCACCATCTCTATACAAATATTGCATAGTTTTTCGGTCAATCATTACTTGCTCCATTTTATCTACGGGTTTAAATGTTTTCTCAATAACCAGACCAGTTCTAATATTTTTTAGATTGGTTCTGATTAAAGCACCTCTCATTGCTACTTTTACATGTTGATAATTTATAATAGTATATATTTCATTTTTATACTCAATGATCATTCCTTTTTTTAAATCACTAATCGAAATCAAATTAAAAGCCCCCTTTCTTGATATTTTTAAGCAAACTTCTTATTAATATTTTCTACTTCTATTCTTACTTCTTCTTTTATCTTCTGGTCTTCTATATTATTTAGGACTCGACTAATCATCTCTGCTATTAGGATCATTTCTTTCTCTTTCATCCCTCTGGTAGTAACTGCTGGTGTGCCAATTCTTATTCCACTGGTAATCATAGGGCTTTGAGTATCAAAAGGAATCGCATTTTTATTTACCGTAATTCCGGCTTCTTCCAAAGCCTTTTCGGCTTGCTTCCCGGTAATTCCTTTATTTCTTAAATCTACTAACATTAAGTGATTATCTGTTCCACCTGAAACTAAATTATAATCTAACTCCATTAATTTATTAGCTAATTCTTGGGCATTTTTAATAATCTGTCTTTGATATTCTTTAAATTCGGTAGTCATTGCCTGTTTAAAACACACTGCTTTAGCAGCAATGACATGCATTAATGGCCCGCCTTGAATGCCTGGAAATATAGTTTTATCAATCACTCGAGCATAGTCTTCTTTACATAAAATTAGACCACCTCTTGGCCCTCTTAAAGTTTTATGAGTAGTACTGGTAACAAAATGACAGTAAGGAATAGGACTTTGATGAAGACCGGCGATAATTAATCCAGCAATATGGGCAATATCAGCCATCAAATATGCCCCTACTTCATCAGCAATAGACCTGAAGATGGAAAAATCTATTGCGCGAGGATAAGCACTCGCTCCAGCAATGATTAATTTTGGTTTATGTTTTAAAGCTAAATCTCGCAAGTTATCATAATCAATTCGTCCAGTATCTTTTCCTACTCCGTAAGGTATAATATTAAAGAATCTTCCCGAAAAGTTAACTGGGCTTCCATGGGTAAGATGGCCTCCATGAGAAAGGTTCATTGCTAAAATGGTATCTCCTACTTCTAAGACACTAAAATAAACTGCCATATTTGCCTGTGAGCCAGAATGTGGTTGAACATTAGCATGGTCAGCTTTAAATATTTCTTTAGCCCTGGCAATGGCTAAATTTTCTACTATATCAATGTATTTACACCCACCATAATATTTTTTACCAGGATATCCCTCTGCATATTTATTGGTTAAAACAGATCCCTGTGCCTCTAATACTGCTGAAGAAACAAAATTTTCTGAGGCAATTAGTTCGATAGTATTTTTTTGACGATTTTCTTCATTTTTTATAGCTTCAAAAATTTCAGGATCAACTTTCTTTAAATTATTCATACCTTCCCTCCTCTTAATCTGTCATTGCGAGGAGTGTAACGAAGAAGCAATCTCGTCGAGATTGCCGCGCTCTCTTCGGTCGCTCGTAATGACTTTAGATACTTACAATTTTATTTTTAAAGATTTAATATTTTAGGAAACCAGGTTAATATTTCATATCCCTCTTCGGTAATCAGTACTGAATCTTCAATTCTTACTCCTCCAATCTCAGGTAAATATATCCCCGGTTCTATAGTTATTACCATTCCAGGTAAAAGAATAGTTTCATCATTAAAAGAAACACGGGGCAATTCATGAATATCTAACCCTACTCCATGTCCTAAACTGTGGCCAAAATATTTTCCATAACCTTTTTTTTCAATTATATTCCGTGCAATAAAGTCTACTTCTTTGCATTTTATCCCTGGTTTTAAAAATGCAAGGGCTTTTTCCTGGGCTTCTAAAACGATAGAAAATATCTCCTTTTGCTTTTCATTTTCTTTCCCCAAGATTATAGTTCGAGTTATATCTGAATTATAGTTTTGATAATTTGCCCCCATATCAATAATGATTAGTTCATCTTCAGTGATTTTTTTCTCAGATGGCATGCCATGAACCAAAGACGACCTTTCCCCTGATACAATAATAAGGTCAAATGCCTCTTTTTGGGCACCCTTTTTCCTCATAGTATAAGACAACTCGGTAGCAATATCAAGCTCTCGTATACCTGGTTTAATCATTTCATACACTTCTTTTAAAGTTTCGGTAGTTATTTGAGCCGCTTTCTTGATTATAGTAATTTCTTCTTTATCCTTAATCATTCTTATCTGTTCAATCAGGTTCTCAGTAGGTAAAAATTCTATAGGTTTAAAACTATTGAAATATTTCCAATAATCAGTATAACTTAAAGTATTACTTTCAAAAGCTATTTTTTTTATCTTTTTCTTCTTTATTATTTTATCTAATGCCTCTATTCGAGCATTTTCATGGTTCGGTTCTTCAATTATAATTTTAAAATCCGGGCTTTCCTTTTGAGCTTGTTCAGTATAACGTGAATCAGTTAACAAATAGTTTCTATCTTTAGTAATCAGGGCAATTCCTTCTCCATCAAAGTCACTTAAGTAATATAAATTTTTTAAGTTGGTTACTAAAAATCCTTCAATTTTTATATTTTCTTTTTCTATTTTATCTCTAAATATTTTTAATCTTTCTTTAATCAAGATTAATACCTCCCTCTCAATTTATAATTTCACCCACTAAATCATATTCAGAAGTGTCTATAATATTTACTTTTATAAACTTCCCGGGCTCAACTTTATCTGTTTTTATGATTACCTTTCCGTCTATATCGGGGGCATTGGCTTCCGTGCGACCAATAGCTATCTTTGATTCGCCTGAAAATGTTTCATCAACTAAAACTTCTACTTCTTTTCCCTGGTAAGAAGAATTTATCTCTTTAGAAATTTTCTGTTGAGTGATCATTAATTTTTCTAACCGTTCTTTCTTTATTCGCTCAGGAATTTGCTGGGAAAACTTATGGGCTGGAGTTCCTTCTTCTTTGTAAAAAATAAATGCCCCTAACTTTTCAAATCGAACCTCTTTTACAAAATTCAACAATTCTTCAAAATCTTGATCAGTTTCTCCAGGAAATCCCACTATAAAAGTAGTACGCAAAGTTAAATTAGAAATATTTTTTCTTAATTTACTTATCAAAGAAATAATGTTTTTTTTAGTAGTTGTTCTATTCATTCTTTTTAATATTCTATCACTTATATGTTGTAAAGGTAAATCTAAATACGGGCAGATCTTGTTATAATTGGCTATTACTTCGATTAATTCATTATTATAATGAGCCGGATGAGTATATAAAATCCTTATCCATTTTAATTCTTTTAATTCAAGTAGAGAAATTTCTTTAAGTAGTTCAGCCAATTTATATTTACCATAAAGATCAATTCCATATAAAGTAGTATCTTGACCGATTAAAATTACTTCAGCAAGGTTTTGTTTTGCTGATAGAATTTTAATTTCTTTAATAATATCATCCATCCTTCTGCTACGATAATTTCCTCTTATTTTGGGGATCAGACAGTAAGAGCAATTATTCTGGCAACCTTCTGATATTTTGATATAAGTATAGTGTTGGGGGGTTAAAATGGTTCGAGGAGTAGTATGATTATATATAAAATTGGGTTTGCGGTTTACCTGATAAATTTGTTCACCTTGTAAAACTCTTTCTACTATATCGTTAATCTCTAACAAATTTTCCACACCTAAAAAAGCATCTACTTCAGGAAGTTCTTGACTAAGATTATTATCTATATATCTTTGAGGGAGGCATCCGGTTACTATTATATGTTTTATCTTTCCTTCTTTTTTTAACTTAGCCAGAGAAAGAATCTCTTCTATTGATTCTTCTACCGCATCTTTTATAAAACTACAGGTGTTTATAATTACCAGATCTGAATTATTAATCTTTCCACTTAGATTATACCCTTTTTCTTTTAATATTCCACAAATTATTTCAGTATCAACTAAATTTTTTGGACACCCTAATGTTTTAATGCCAATTTGCATAAACTATAATTTTTTATCCTTTCATAATATAGCATATTTCGGGTAGCATATAATTTCGCAATTACAATCCACTATACGCTCCACGCTCCACGCTAATTTTATCGGAAAAAACGATATCTTTGCTTATTTTCTGTATCAATTGCCTTTACATGCCCTTCTACAACCTCAGGGGGGCTTAATTTAACTAACCCAATCAAACATAAAATTGCGATGATAATATCCTCAAAATAGCCTAAGAAAGGAATCAAAAAATCAGGCAATAAATCAAAAGGAGATAATACATATATAACTGCTCCGTATACTAATAATTTAGGAAAAAAAGACACTCTTTTATCTTTAAGCAACCTTAAAGATAATTTTATAAAATTAGGTATATGGTAAACTATTTTAACCAAATGCATCTGCTTTTTTAATTTACTATAAGGATCTTTATCTTTAGACATAATTTATCTCTCAAAAAGTAAAAAATATTTTCTATCTCTTTAAGATGTATACATTAATCAAATCTTTCTTGCCTTTTATCTTTAATTTACGAGAAGGAGTAAAAGTAAAATTATACTTAATTTTTTGATAAGTTCTCTCGCCAACCATAATTTCGCCTGTGGGAGCATTAACTTGTAAGCGAGAAGCTAAGTTAACAGTATCTCCTATAACGGTAAATTCTTTTCTGGTAGGTGAACC
>Ga0116202_10000155_pt1 | contig 35165 bp, 29 predicted proteins | sample LakKivw325mmetaG_FD_94479 | JGI IMG/M metagenome (GOLD analysis project Ga0116202, IMG submission 94479) | Anoxic lake water microbial communities from Lake Kivu, Rwanda to study Microbial Dark Matter (Phase II) - Lake Kivu water 325m metaG | ecosystem: Environmental > Aquatic > Freshwater >... | reverse complement strand
TATCAAGACACTAATTTAAAGAAATACCTTGATGACCTCGCGGCAAAACTGCCGGCGCCGGGAGGCGGTTCAGCCGCGGCATTAACCGCTGCGCTGGGCGCGTCACTGGTAAGTATGGTGGTGAGCTTTACCCTCGGCAAGCCGCGTTACGCTCAATACGAAAAAGAATTACAGGTAACCCTCGGTAAGTCCGAGCGGCTGCGCGCGGAATTCCTTAATCTGGTGGACCTTGATGTGGCGGCTTACCGCAGCAAGAACCTGCGTGATGCCCTGGACGTGCCTTTTATGGTCTGCCGGCTCTGTTTTGAGGGGATGAAATTATTGCCTGTCCTGATTAAGAAAGGCAATGTAAACCTGATAAGCGACGTGGCAGTGGCAGCGGCGCTATTGGAGTCGGCTTTTGCGAGCGCATACTTTAACGTTGAGATAAACCTCAAGTCCCTAAACGACAAAAAATTAAGCGCCAGAATCCGCAATGAACTATCTAACAAACAAAAAACCATTAAAAAAATCAGATTAGACACGGAGGTAAAAGTTGGCAAGATTATTAGAGGGTAAGCCCATCGCGGAAAGAATAAAAGAGGGGATTAAAAAAGAAATCGAGGGCCTGGCCCGCAAGCCCGTCCTGGTGAGCGTCCAGGTAGGCGAGAACGCCGGCGCCGCCAGTTACGTGAAATCCCAGCAAAAGACCGCCGAAGGGCTGGGGATAGAATACCGTTTCCATAAACTGCCCGAAGAGATTTCGGAAAAAGAGCTGGTAGAGTTTATACAGCGTATGAATTCCGATAAGTCCGTGGACGGCATAATTATCCAGATGCCCCTGCCGCAGCGCATTGATTATAAGACAATCAGCCAGTTCATTCTCCCCGAAAAGGACGTAGAGGGGATGCATCCGGCAAATATCGGCAAGATTCTCTTCGGCAAGACCAGGATTCTACCTTGTACTGCCGCAGCGGTAATGGAATTATTAAAGGAGAGCACCGTAGATTTATACGGTAAAGAGGTAGTGATAATAGGCCACAGCGAAATCGTAGGCAAACCCTTAAGCCTTTTATTGCTGGATAAATTCGCCACGGTTACGGTCTGCCATATCGGGACCTCCAAGGCCGGCAAGCTCGAAGCGCACGTCAGGGGCGCCGAGGTTTTGATTGTCGCAGTAGGCAAGGCCGGGCTGATTAAGGGCGAGTGGATTAAAGAAGGCGCTATTATTATTGATGTAGGCATAAACAGGGTTGGGGATAAGATCGTAGGGGATGTGGAGTTTGAGGGAGCCCAGAAGCGTGCCTCCTTTATTACCCCTGTTCCCGGCGGTGTAGGACCTCTTACCGTTACCATCCTGATGCGCAACCTGGTTGAGGCAGCAAAGCTCAAATAAATAATAATTTTGCTGCGGAATATTGTTCGTGTGCTGAATGTTACAACATGCGAATTGATTTTATGGTTTCGCTTCCGGCACGGAAAATTTTCGCCGTCTGCTTCGGTTTACGGCTCGTTTACGTAAAGGCTATCGCGGGCAAGACATACTTCCACTCGCCGTAATCCCTCGCAGACTTTTGCCGAAAATTTTCTAATGTGCCTTCAGCGAAACGCATAAAATTTATTCGCTCGAAATAACGCCAGATTCATTATTCTGATTAGCGGGATGGCTTGGTTTGATTTTGAGCAGCATGTAGTTTATGCGAGCGGCCAAGGTTCACCCGCTAAAAAAGAAGTCGGTGAGAGAGAGCAGAAACTCCAAGCGAGGTTTTTCTCGGTGGGAAAAATCGAGCGGTGCTGCGAGAAACAAACCAAGACAAACCCACTAAGGGGAATAGATGACGTTTAAAGAGAAGTTGCAATCGGGCAAATTTATGGTGACCTCGGAGATCGGGCCGCCCAAAGGGATTGAGACTAAGGTTATCCTGGAGGATGCCGAGCTTATCCGCGGCCGGGTCGACGGCATCAACGTTACCGACTTACAGAGTTCGGTGATGCGCCTGGGCTCGCTTGTAGTATGCGGCCTCTTGAAGCAGAAAGGTTTTGAGCCGATATTCCAGCTGACCTGCCGCGACCGTAACCGCCTGGCCCTGCAGTCCGATATCCTTTCCGCAGCCGCGCTCGGCATCGAAAATATTCTGATTCTTACCGGCGACCACACCACTATGGGAGACCACCCCGAAGCCAAGCCGGTGTTTGACCTGGATTCGGTGCAGTTATTACAGGTGGTAAGGAAGCTCCAGGGAGGATTGGATATGAACGGCAATAAACTGGAAGGCGCGCCGCCGAAGTTCTGCGTCGGAGCGGTAGTCAATCCCGGGGCAGACCCTCCAGAGCCGCAAATCCTGAAAATGGAGAAAAAGATTGAAGCCGGGGCGGAATTCTTTCAGACCCAGGCAGTATATGATATCAAGGTTTTTGAAAATTTTCTTAGCAAGGTCAGGCATCTTAAGGTTCCCATCCTGGCGGGTATAGTATTGTTAAAGTCCGCGGGTATGGCGCGTTATATGAATAAGAACGTCGCCGGCGTCTGTGTCCCGGACCCTTTAATCAAGGAAATGGAAGAGACCAAAGATAAGGTTGCGAAATCCGTGGAGATTGCCAGCCGTCTCATCAAAGAACTTAAACCGATGTGCCGCGGTATCCATATTATGCCCATCGGCTGGGATAAAAAGGTTCCCTTAGTGCTGGATGCTTGCGGTTTGTAACTATGCCTAAGATTATCATCATCGGGAATTCTGCCGCGGGTTTTTCCTGCTGCGATACCCTTGTCAAAAACCCCACAGAGAAAGAAATAACGGTTATCAGCGCGGAAGATTACAGCGCCTACAACCGCAACCTGCTCTTGGGATATCTCGCCGGTAGCATTGGTGAGGATGAGCTATTCCTGTGCCCCGATGATTATTATGAAAAAAATAAGGTAAGGTTTTTAAAAAACAGCAAGGTGGCGCTGGTAGAGACTAAAAAACAGCGCCTCACCCTTAAAGATAATATTAAAATAAATTATGATTACTTGGTGATTGCCTCGGGCAGTAAGCCGGTTTTGCCGGATATCGCCGGCAATAGCAAAGAAGGGGTATTTATTTTTTACGCGCTCGAAGAAATCAAAGAGATTAAACAGCGCCTGATGCTTGCCGATACCGTGGCTATCGTCGGCGAGCCGATGGTTTGCGTTGAATTGGCGGGTGTTCCGCTGCTTCGGGATAAAGAGGTAAAGATTATCGCCAAAACCAGGCCGGATTCCTTTTCGCCGTCCGGCAAGCAGGAATGGATAGAGGGCCTGGAAGTAAATGAGATTATCGGCGAAGGCGCCCAGATGCAGGCGATAAAACTTACTAACGGCAAGGTCATCGGGATGCCGCTGGTGATATTTGCGGGAGCACACCTTCCGGCGAGCGAATTTTTAAAAGGCAGCGATATCGAGACCAGGGACGGCTGTGTCATCGTTAATGACTTGATGCGCACCAGTATAGAAAATGTCTTTGCCTGCGGCAGCGTGGCGAGTGCCAAAACCTGGGATGACGCGATTAAAGAGGGTATCACAGCAGCCGAGAGTTTAATCAAACAGACGAAGGGAGAAAATAACCTATGTCAGCAAACGTCTTAATCGAATTAGGCACCAAGGGGACGGATACTGTCATCAGCGCCGCGAGGGGCGCCGTTAATAAGGCAATCAAGGAAAAAGGCGCCGACAGCGCAATCGGCTTCAGGGATACCAATTATTATCTGCCCCTGGCATACTCACTATTAAAAATCGAAGCCAGGAATCTGGACGATTGTTTAAAGATTCTTAAAGAAGCCGAGGCCCTTAGCAATAATCAGCCGGCATCCAGCGGTTTGCATATCGCGGCATTAGGCGGGATTTTGAATAAAGGCATTGCCACCCTGCTTTGCGAGGAAGTTTTAGCCGCGATAAATTATCTTAACAAAGAGCACCCCAAGCAGGGGTATGCGGGATTTCTCTCGGATACGCTTTTAAGGTCGCTGGGAATCCAGCTGGTTGACGGCAGGATTGCCGGGATTGCGGTAATCCTTGGCCCGGCTAAAGACGAGGAGGCGGCGGTTACGGTGGTGCGGGATTTCCAAAGCAAGAGCATCGTCAGTATCCTGGTCGGCAGCGTCAACGGAAATAGTTTTAAGAAACAACTCGAGAATAAAAGGGTAGAATTGGGGCTGGAAAATTATATCGTGCCTTTGGGAGAGGATTATTTATCCGCCATCTACGCGGTAAACTGGGCGGTGCGCGCCCCGCTTATGTACGGCGGCTTAAAGAGCGGGCAGTGGGAAGAGATTTTAAAATACAGCCAGCAGAAAATTCCGGCATTTGTGATGCTTTTGAGCCATGTGGATGAAATCCTGGTAGCAACCGGGCTGGGAGTGCTGGCAATGGGCTTTCCTATTATTACCGACTTGGAGGTGCCGCAGTTGGGCAAGATTGACACTACCTTATACGAGGCCCTGGTTACCGAGAAGGATTACCGTAAACTTCCCGCAAAATGTATCGAGACCAGGGGGCTGAAGGTCAAGGTTACCGAAGTTCCCATTCCCGTTCCCTATGCCGCGGCGTTCGAAGGTGAGCGGGTAAGAAAAGAGCAACTGCACGTGGAGTTCGGCGGCAAGAGCACCCTTTCCTTTGAGTACCTTACCTTAAAGAAGATGGATGGAGTCCAGGACGGCAAGGTGGAATTGCACGGCCCGGATATTGACCGGCTGCCGAAGGGCAGTAAGTCCTTACCGCTGGCAATTATTGTGGAGGTGGCCGGCCGTAAGATGCAGAAAGATTTTGAGCCCATCCTGGAACGCCAGATCCACCGTTTCATAAATTATGCCATGGGGCTGATGCACGTCGGCCAGAGGGATATGAACTGGATACGTATCTCCAAGGATGCCTTTGAGAAGGGGTTCCGCCTGAAAGATATCGGCATTATCCTGCACGCTATGTTGCATCAGGAATACAGCGCTATCGTAGACAAGGTGCAGGTTACGCTTTACACCGTCCAGGCGGATGTTGAAAGGTTATTGCCCCGGGCCAAAAAAAGCTACGACGAACGCGACGAGCGCATCAGCGGGATGAGTGATGAAAGCGTGGATACCTTTTATTCCTGTCTCTTGTGCCAGTCTTTCGCGCCCAACCATGTCTGTATTGTTACCCCCGAGCGCCTCGGTCTTTGCGGCGCTTATTCCTGGCTCGACGCCAAGGCCTCCTTTGAGATTACTCCGACCGGCCCGAACCAGCCGGTTAAAAAAGGAGAGGCGCTGGACAGCAATTTGGGGCAGTGGAAAAACATCAATGACTTCGTTTATAACAAGTCTAATAAGACCATCGAGCGGGTCAATATGTATTCCCTGATGGATTCCCCGCAGTCTTCCTGCGGGTGTTTTGAATGCATCGCCGCCATCGTGCCGGAGGTAAACGGGGTAATGGTGGTGCACCGCGATTATTCCGGGCTGACCCCTTCGGGGATGTCCTTTACTACCATGGCGGGTTCGGTGGGCGGCGGGGTCCAGACCCCGGGGTTCCTGGGCATAGGTAAACTCTATATCGTGAGCAATAAATTCATTGCTGCCGAAGGCGGATTGAAGCGCCTGGTGTGGATGCCAGTTGAACTGAAGGAACTTCTGGCGGATAAATTAAAGAAACGCGCCGGAGAGATTGGGGAGCCGGACCTTCCGGATAAGATTGCCGATGAGCACACCGCTACCAACGCCGAGGAATTAATCAACTTCCTTAACAAGGTAGGGCATCCGGTCCTCAAGATGCCGCCGTTATTGTAAATTTCACTTGACCTTTTTTGGCTTTTCCTATATATTAAAGACGAGAATGCCAGAACATCCCGCAAAATTTTTCCCCTTTTATATTATTATAATAGGAGCGTTGTTTTTGTGTTTGAGAGCGGATTTCTGCCTTGCCGAGGAACCGTCTCTGGTATCAGACCAGGCCAAGCTTTACCGCGAATTGGGTCTGGAGGCGCAAAAGGAAGGCAAGCTCGAGGAAGCCCTGGGCTATTACCGTAAGGCCATTGTGCTGGACCCCCAATACGTTATAACCTATAATGACGCGGGTATTATCCTGGAGACACTGGGGGAATTAGATGCGGCTAAGGCGATGTACCTTAAGGCAATCGAGATTACTCCGGATTACCCCAACAGTTATTCCAACCTGGCAATTGTTTATGAAGAGGAGGGTAATTACGGCGATGCCGCAACCTGCTGGATGAAGCGGGCGACGCTCGGCGCGCCCGATGACCCCTGGGCCGAGGCAGCGCGGCGCAGGATAGGCGATATTGCCCGGGTGTACCCCGAGGCTTACGGTATCGGCAGGCAGCAATACCAGCAGGGCCCCGCGCAAGCCGGCACATCAGTAGAGATAGCGCCGGCAGAGCCGCAAGGCCGACAAGCCGCAGCACTAAAATATCCCGAAACGCAAGTTTCGGTTCCTCAGGAATCCTACGAAGCAGTCGCCAAGGAGGCCGAAATAGTCCGGGAGCGTGTCACGGACAACAAGTCCCGCGCCATGAATTACCTCAGAGACGCCAAGGAGAATTTTGCCAGAAGACAGTATGTGGCGGCCTTAAAAGAAGCCACGGTCGCAGAATATCTCGACCCCGGCAATCCTGAAATCAGTTCTTTTGTGGAGCAGGTTCGCAAAAAACTTTTAGAGTAGTCAGGCTTCGCCGTATCACGCCTTATTTTTCCCGTGTTTAATTAATCTAAAAAGAGGATTGTCCGCTTTCCTAAAATGGCTCAGGGGAGATTGTTTTTAATCGACGCCACGGCTTTTTGTTACCGCGCCTTCTATGCCATCAAGGGGCTTTCTACTTCTTCGGGCCAGCCCACCAATGCCGTCTACGGTTTTGTCAACATGCTCAACAAGATTATTAAGGAAAAGCGCCCTGAGTTTATCGCCGCCTGTTTTGACGTCTCGCGGGAAACCCTGCGCCAGAAAAAATTTGCCGAATACAAGATGCAGCGCCCGCCGATGCCCGAAGGGCTCGCCGGTCAGTTGCCTTTTATCCGCAAGCTGCTCGACGCATACCGGATTGCTGTCTTTGAAAAAGAAGGTTATGAAGCCGATGACGTTATCGCCACTCTTGCCGCTAAGGCTAAGGCCCGCGGCCTTAAGGTAACCATCATCAGTTCTGACAAGGATATCCTGCAGTTAGTGGATAAGGATACCGAAGTGTTCAATCCTTATAAGGATGACGGCGTCACCTATGATGAAGCGAAGGTCAGGGGGCGTTTCGGGGTGAGCCCCCGCCAGATACCCGATATTATCGCTTTGATGGGCGATGTTGCGGATAACATTCCCGGGATTGCCGGTATCGGAGAGAAGACTGCGGTAGATTTAATCCGGGATTTCGGCTCGCTTGATGCGCTGTTGTCGCGCCGCGATAAGGTCGGCTTAGCGAAGGTGCGTTTAGCCATTCAAAATAACCTCGCTACCATTAATTTGAATAAGGAGCTGGCGGTTCTGGATAAAGAAGTAGGGATAGATTTTGACCTGGAAAGGTTGCGCCTTACCCAACCCGACACTGAAGGGCTCCTGCGGCTGTTTAAACAACTGGAGTTCAAAAAATTCCTGAAGGGCCTGCCCGTAGAAAAAGAAGAACCTTCCGGCGATGATGCCCCGGAGTTAAAAGATAGCGACCTGGATTCTTTAACCGCTGGTATAAACGAGATTACCTTAAGCAGGGCAGGAGAGGACGATATTGCCCTGCGTATTGCGGGTAAAAATTTCCTCGTAAGCAGGATTAGCAACCGCCTAAAGGACATCCTCTCGCAGCCAAATATCAAAAAAATCGGCCATGACCTTAAGGGGTTGAAAGTGAGGCTGGAAAGGAAGGGGATTTTGCTGGAGGGCTTATATTTTGATACCATGATTGCAGCGTATCTTTTGAATCCCGGCAAGGCCTCTTACGCGCTCGAAGAATTGGCCTGGGATTATTTGGACCAGACACCTTTGCGCGCAATCAGCAGTGGTGTCAAAACCCTCGAGTTGGTTTCAAAATTAAAAACACGTTTGGAAGAGGAATTAAGGGAAAAGTCCCTCCTGGAGCTTTTTTATGACATCGAGATGCCGCTGGCAGAAGTGCTGGCAAAGATGGAGTTGACCGGTATAAAATTAGACCTCGGGATTTTAAGCGGCCTTTCCAAAGAGCTTGAAAAAAGATTGATTTCCTTAATCGGGGATATCTACCGCATAAGCGGGGCGGAATTCAACATTAATTCGCCCAAGCAGTTGAGGACTATCCTTTTTGAGAAGCTGCAGCTTCCGGTAGTCAAAAGAACGAAGACCGGGCCTTCTACCGACGAGGAGGTGCTTAGGGTATTGGCGGCATCGCATGAACTGCCGGCTTTGCTGCTGGAATACCGCCAACTGACAAAACTAAAGAACACCTATATCGATACCCTACCGGGGTTAGTCGATTCTAAAACCGGTATGCTGCACACTTCTTTTAACCAGACTGCCACCGAAACCGGCAGGCTCAGCTCCAGCAATCCCAACCTGCAGAATATACCGGTAAAGACCGATATCGGCAGCAGGATTCGTCAGGCTATCGTCGCCTTTGATTCGGGAAGCTGCCTTCTCTCCGGCGACTATTCGCAGATTGAATTAAGGGTCCTGGCGCATATTTCGGGTGACGAGAATTTAATTTCCGAATTCCTGCAGGATAAAGATATACACCGCGCTACTGCCGCGCTAATCTACGGCGTAGAAGAGGGCGAGGTTAATGAAGAGATGCGCAATACCGCCAAGCGGGTAAATTTCGGGATTATCTACGGCCTGACGCCGTACGGGCTCTCCCGCGACCTCGGGATTCCGCTGGAAGAGGCAGAGAGTTTTATCGAGGCCTACCTGACAAAATATCCCCGCGTCAGAGAATATATGCAGCAGCAGATTAATAAAGCCGAAGAAGAAGGTTTTGTTACCACTATTTCCGGGCGCCGCAGATACCTCACCGAGATTAAGGATAAGAACCAGGCGGTGCGGCAGTTTGCCCAGCGCAAGGCCATTAATACCCCTATCCAGGGGTCAGCGAGCGATTTGATAAAAATGGCGATGATTCAGGTCCAGCGCCGGATTCAGGAAAAGAATCTCAAGACCCGCATGATTTTACAGGTGCACGACGAGCTGGTCTTTAACGTACCGCTGGCAGAATTAAAGGTTAGCGTGGATTTAATCCGTGACAGGATGGAGAATGTTTTGACCTTGAAGGTGCCGGTAAGGGTCAGCATCAAAAAAGGCAATAACTGGCTGGATATGGTATCTGTCAACTAAGGAGGGAGTCTGCGATGAGGATTGCTGTTTGTGCTCCAGAGGTCGTTCCCTTTGCCAAGACCGGAGGATTGGCGGATGTGGCAGGCGCTTTACCGCTGGCGCTGGAAAACCTGAAACAGGAAGTTATTATCGTAATGCCGAAGTATAAAATGATTCAGGACGCCGGGTTTAATATCACCAAAGTCAAGGAGGGCATCTCCTTTGCCACCGTCGGGAAGAAAATCAAGGTCTATTTCATCGAGAACAGCCGTTATTTTGACCGCGACGGCCTCTACGGGGATAAAAACGGCGATTATCCCGATAATCTTGAAAGGTTCTCCTATTATTGTAAAAAAACACTGGAGCTTTTCAAGGAGATAAACTTCAGGCCCGATGTCATCCATATCCACGACTGGCAGGCCTGCCTCATCGCGGTGTATTTGAAAAACCTATACCGCAAGAATTCTTTCTATAAGAATACCCGCACGGTATTAACCGTGCATAATATCGGTTATCAGGGGCTGTTTCCCAAAGAGCAGTATCCCAAGCTCGGCCTGGACTGGGGCCTTTTCAATATGGATATGCTGGAATTCTACGGCAAGGTCAACCTTTTAAAAGGCGGGATGGTGTTTTCGGATACCCTTAATACCGTAAGCCCCACTTACAGCAAGGAGATTCAGACTAAGGAATTCGGTTTCGGCCTGGACGGGATATTGGACAAGCGCCGCGATTCTCTTTTTGGGGTGTTAAACGGCCTGGACTACTCCATCTGGAACCCGCGCACCGACAAGTTTATCCTGCGTAATTATTCTGCCGAGACCATTGCGGATAAATATAAGAATAAAGAGGACCTGCAGAGAATCTGTAAACTGCCGGTTAATAAGGAGGTTCCGCTCTTCGGCATCGTATCGCGGCTGGCAGAACAGAAGGGGTTTGATATCATTTGCGATGCCATCGATAAGATTGCAAAGATGCGCTTGGGGCTGGTAATCCTGGGCACCGGCGATTTAAAATACCACCTTATCCTGGAAGATATCGTTAAGAAATACCCCCGGGTTATCTCGCTGCACCTGAAGTTTGACGATGCCCTGGCGCATAAGATTTATGCCGGTTCGGATATATTTCTGATGCCCTCCAAATACGAACCCTGCGGCCTGGGCCAGATGATTAGTTTTAGTTACGGCACCATCCCTCTGGTCTTTAAGACCGGCGGACTTGCCGATACCGTTACGGAAGATAACGGTTTTGTTTTTGACAAATATAACAAAGAGGCGCTCGTGGAAACTATCGAGAAGGCGGCGAAGGCATTCCAAAACACAAATAAATGGGGCGCCTTGATGCAAAAGGCGATGCACTATAATTTCTCCTGGGAGGTTTCGGCTAAGCAATACCTGAAACTCTACGAAAGGAAACCTTAAGCCGTGATTTTAGGCATAACCGGCAGTTTCGGCAGCGGTAAAACTACCGTTGCCCGGATATTCAAATCTCTGGCAGGCGCCAGGGCCACGGTGATTGACGCCGATGCCCTTGCTCACCGGGAGTTGGTGCCGGGGACCAGGACTTACCGTAAGGTAATAGCTGCCTTTGGCAGAGGCATTCTCAAAAATAACGTTACCATTGACCGGGCGGCCCTGGCAAAGAAGGTATTTGCGGATAGGCATTTATTAAATAAACTTATGCGCATCGTGCATCCCGGCGTAATCCGCACCATCCGCAAAGAAATAAAGGATAACCCCGCAAAAATAATAATCCTGGATGCACCGCTTTTGATTGAGGCAGGGTTGCATAAAGGAGTGGATAAATTGGTTGTGGTGAAGACGGGGCGCGATAAACAGATTAAGAGATTAAGCAGGGACAGGGGCCTTGAAAGAAAGGGTATTTTAAAAAGAATAAATTCCCAGATGCCCCTGGGGAAAAAGATCCGCCTGGCGGACTTTGTAATAGATAACAACGGCAGTATCCAAGAAACCAGGAAACAGGCAGTAAAAATATGGAGGTTGTTGTGGAAAAATTAGATATCGGAAAACTGAAGGAAATGAAGATTGCCGAACTTAACAAGTTATCCAAGACTCTTAATGTCAACGGCTTCAGCGGCCTTAAAAAACAGGACCTCATCTTTAAGATCCTGCAGGCGCAGGCGGAAAAAGAAGGCCTGATGTTCGGGGAGGGGGTGCTGGAGATTCTGCCGGAGGGTTTTGGCTTTTTGCGTTCTCCCAATTATAATTACCTGCCCTGCCCGGACGACATCTATGTCTCTCCTTCGCAGATACGCAAGTTTGACCTGAAGACCGGCGATACCATCAGCGGGGAGATACGCCCGCCCAAGGAAGGCGAGAAATATTTCGCGCTCCTGAAGGTAGAGGCGGTAAACTTTGAGCATCCCGACGAGGCTAAGGAAAAAGTGCTTTTTGATAACCTCACGCCGGTGTACCCGCAGGAGCACTTTATCATAGAGACGGCCCCGGGGGAAATCTCCATGCGCATTATGGACCTCCTGGCGCCCATCGGCAAGGGCCAGCGCGGGCTTATCGTAGCGCAGCCCTACAGCGGCAAGACCGTCCTGCTGCAGAAGATCGCCAATGCCATCACCTCCAACCAGCCGGAGGTAATCCTGATTGTGCTTTTGATTGACGAGAGGCCGGAGGAGGTCACCGATATGCAAAGGCACGTTAAAGGCGAAGTGATTTCCTCGACCTTTGATGAGCCGCCGGAAAGGCACGTGCAGGTTGCCGAGATTGTCCTGGAAAAAGCCAGGAGGCTGGTGGAGCATAAAAAGGATGTCGTAATACTGCTGGACAGTATCACCCGGCTCGCCCGCGCCTACAACTCGGTTGTCCCGCACAGCGGCAAGGTGCTCTCCGGAGGTATTGATTCCAACGCCCTGCAGAAACCCAAGCGCTTTTTCGGCGCAGCCCGCGCCGTAGAAGAGGGCGGCAGCCTCACCATTATTGCCACTGCCCTGGTGGATACCGGCAGTAGGATGGACGAGGTTATCTTTGAGGAGTTCAAGGGCACCGGCAATATGGAAATCCAGCTTGACCGCAACCTCTTCCAGCGCCGGATTTACCCTGCCATTGACATCAAACGCTCCAACACCAGGCACGAAGAACTGCTGCTTAAGCCCGAAATCCTGCAGAAGGTCTGGATATTGCGCAAGGTCTTAAACGAATTGAATAACGTCGAGGCAATGGAGCTTCTCATCGAAAAGCTCGCCAAGACCAAGAATAACACCGAGTTCTTAAACAGCATGAACCAGTAAAGTGCCGTAAACCGTAATTTGTAATCCGTAATTGGTAACTCGTAATCTTTATTTTTTAAAATTACCATTTACGCATTACGATTTACGAATTACGAAATTAAAGGAGGCTAAAGTAATGAAAGACAACATTCACCCGAAGTATCAGGACTGCGTCATCGTATGCGCCTGCGGAAATACCATCCATACCCGTTCCACCAAACCTAATATCAGGGTGGACGTATGTTCGAAGTGCCATCCCTTTTTTACCGGCAAACAGAAATTCGTGGATTCCGCCGGCAGGGTCGATAAGTTCATGAAGAAGTACGGCAAGAAATAAATAACGATGTTAAAACAGCTGGAAAAACTGGATAACCGCTATCAGCAACTGGAGCATCTCCTGGCTTCGCCGGAGGTCATCTCCAATAAGGAGCAGTATAACCGTTACGCCAAGGAGCTTTCCGATATCCGGGATGCGGTTTATCTCTTCCGGGAATACCAGCGGGTCTGCCGTGAAATAACAGACCTGGAGCAGGTGATAAAAGAAAAGGCAGATAAAGAACTACTGGAGCTGGCGAGGAGCGAATTAACGGATTTAAGCAGTAAGAAGGCAGGTCTTGAGGAAAAAATTAAAGAGGCACTCGCCGGCGAGGATAAAGACCTCGGCAAGGATGTGATTGTGGAGATCCGCCAGGGCACCGGAGGCATGGAGGCAGGATTATTCGTGGCTGACCTTTACCGGATGTATAGCAAATATGCCGTCCGCCGCAATTGGACGGCGGAGGAGATGTCCGCGCACCCCACGGAATTGGGGGGTTTTAAGGAAATTATTTTTAGCGTCAGAGGTAAAGACGCCTATAAACGCCTGAAATTTGAAAGCGGGGTGCACCGGGTGCAGCGCGTGCCGGAAACCGAAGCCCAGGGCAGGATTCATACCTCTACCATTACCGTTGCGGTTCTGGCCGAGCCCGAGGAGGTAGAGATAGCAATCGAACCCAAGGATTTAAGGATTGATACCTACCGTTCTTCAGGACCCGGCGGCCAGCATATGCAGAAGACCGATTCCGCAGTCAGGATTACCCATATCCCCAGCGGCATGGCGGTGGCTTGCCAGGATGAACGCTCGCAGCTCAAAAACAAAAACAAGGCAATGAGAATCCTGCGCGCCCGTATTCTCGATATGAAACAGCAGGAGGAGTTAAAAAAGATTTCTTCGGACCGGAGGTCGCAGATCGGCTCCGGCGACAGGAGCGAAAAAATCCGTACTTATAATTTTCCCGACAGGCGTATTACCGACCACCGCATCAATTTCACCACCTATAGATTAGAGGAAGTCTTAAACGGCGACCTGGATGAACTTTCCGATGCCCTGATAAAGGCCGCCGGCGAAAAAGAAAAGGCCAGCCGCGAATGAACGAAGCAGAGTTACTATTCAGCGAAGTCCTGGGATTAAGCCGTGCGGGGCTGTATTTAAACCGGGCTTTGGCGCTTGAGAAAAACAAATCCCGAGAGATTGCCGCGGTTTTAAAAAGAAGGATAAAGGGAGAGCCCCTGCCGTATATTTTAGGAAAGGCCGGATTCATGGGCCTGGATTTTAAAGTTACGCCGGATGTGCTGATACCGCGCCAGGAGACCGAGATTCTCGTTGAGGAGGCCTTAAGGATAGCGCAGGGCATTGACGGCAGCAACTTAAGAATTCTTGACCTCGGTACCGGCTCAGGATGTATTGCGATAACGCTGGCTAAATTTCTGCCGCAGGCCGGGATAGACGCCGTTGATATTTCGCAGGAAGCCCTGGAAGTAGCGCGTTGTAACGCCGCAAGACACAACGTAAGAATTAACTTTATAAAAGGCAATTTATTTGATAATAATATTTGCAGGCCGTCCGGTTATGATTTAATCCTCGCTAATCCTCCTTACGTCTCTGGAGCCGAAATTGCCGGACTTGCCCCGGAAGTGCAGCAGGAGCCGCGCCTGGCATTAGACGGAGGAAACGACGGCCTGGATTTTTACCGCCGCATTGCCGGCGAGGCAGCGGTTTACCTCAAGGAAAACGGTTATCTGATATTGGAGGTGGGTTTTGGCCAGGCCGGGGGAGTAAGTAATATTTTTACACAACGGCATGATTTACGTATAATAAAAGTTACTGCCGATTATCAGGGTATAGACCGGGTAATCGTTATGCAAAGGAAGGCGTAAGTATGGACAGGCTTGTAGTTGAAGGCGGGGTAAAGTTAAAAGGCGAGGTCAGGATTTCCGGGGCGAAGAATGCGGTTTTGCCGATACTGGCGGCTACACTACTGACTGACGAACCCTGTGTTATCCGCGGGGTCCCGGACCTTTGCGATGTCAATACCATGTTTAAAATCTTAAGGTCCCTCGGCAAAAATACCGAGTTTCACGCCGGCACGGTAACGGTAACGCAGGGCAGGTATGTAAATTTCACGGCGGATTACAAGCTGGTCTCTACGATGCGTGCCTCATTCTGCGTCCTGGGCCCCTTACTGGCTAAACTTAAGAAGGCCAGGGTTTCCCTGCCCGGCGGTTGCATTATCGGAGTGCGTCCAGTAGACCTGCACCTTAAGGGCCTGAAGGCCCTCGGCGCTGATATCAATATTGAATCAGGCTACGTTGTAGCGAAGGCGCAGCACCTCAGGGGAAACAGCATGTATCTGGGCGGGGTGTACGGCTCCTCGGTTTTAGGCACGGATAATGTGATGATGGCCGCGACCCTTGCCCGGGGGAAGACCGTTATTGAAAACGCGGCCTGCGAGCCGGAGGTAGCGGACCTCGCCGATTTCCTTAACAAGATGGGAGCCAGGGTTATTGGCCAGGGCACGCCGGTTATCAGGATTGAAGGTGTAAAACATTTAAGGGGCGCGGAACACACCATTATCCCGGACAGGATTGAAGCCGCAACCTTTATGGCGGCGTCGCTTATCACCGGCGGCGACATCAGGATTAAGAACGCCTCACTCCAGCACTTAGGCGCGATTATCGATAAATTAGAAGAGAGCGGCGCGGTCATTACCCGGACCGACGGTGCACTGCGGGTGCGTGCGAAGAGAAGATTAAAGGCAATTAATGTCACTACCCTGCCTTACCCGGGTTTTCCTACCGATATGCAGGCGCAGATTATGAGCCTGATGAGCGTTACCCCCGGCATCAGCGTGATTACCGAAAAGATTTATCCGGACAGGTTCATGCATGTGGCGGAACTTAACCGTATGGGCGCGCGGATTCAGCGCGAAGGTCCGCACGCCATTGTGGAGGGGGTAAAGCGCCTCTCGGGCGCGCCGGTCATGGCTTCGGACCTCCGGGCTTCGGCATCGCTTTTATTGGCGGGGCTGGTAGCGAAAGGTAAAACCACCATCTCCAGAATCTATCACCTCGACCGCGGTTACGAAGATATCGAAAAGAAGATGAGCGCCCTCGGAGCGCGGGTGCGCCGGGAAAAGGAGTAAAGGCGGTAAACTAGTAATTGATAATCAAAAGCCGTAATCTGTAAATCGTAATCCGTAAATAGTAATTTTAAAAATAAAAAATTACGAGTTACTAATTACGAATTACCAATTACGAAAATTACTAACTAAAGGATAGGAAAAGATGATACTCATGATTGATAATTACGATTCCTTTACCTATAACCTGGTGCAGTATCTTATGGTGTTAGGGGCGAAGGTGGAGGTTTTTCGTAACGATAAAATTACCCTGAGTAAGATCAGGAGCCTGGCGCCGCAGAAAATCGTCATTTCTCCCGGACCGGGCAGGCCTGAGGATGCGGGTATTTCTTGCGCGCTGATTCAGGAATTCCAGGGGAAGATTCCGATCCTGGGCGTATGCCTGGGGCACCAGTGTATCGGTTATGTCTTCGGCGGCCGCATCATTTCGGCAAAACGCCTGATGCACGGTAAGACCTCGCGTATTTATCACAACGCAAAAACAATCTTCCGTAATATCGAGAATCCGTTCCTGGCCACGCGCTATCATTCCCTGGTAATAGAAGAGAAGACCCTCCCCGAATGCCTTGAGGTTATTGCCTGGACGAAGGGCGAACGCGAGATTATGGCGGTAAAACACCGGCGCTACCCGATTTGGGGAGTGCAGTTTCATCCGGAGTCCATCTTAACGCACGCCGGTATGGATATACTAAGCAATTTTTTAAAGTTATGATACGCGACGCAATAAAACTTTTAGCAGAGAAAAAAGACTTGAGCCCTCTGCAGATGCAGCGGGTGATGGAGGAGATATTGACCGGCGTGACGGATACCGCCGATATCATTGCATTCCTCTCCTCGCTTAACGATAAGGGAGAGACAGTCGAGGAGCTTACCGCGGCAGTTAATGCAATGCTTAAATACGTTGACCCGATTATCGTGGATAAGCCGAATATCCTGGACACCTGCGGTACGGGGGGCGACCGCAAGGGGACGTTCAACATTTCTACCGTCACTGCCCTGGTAGCCAGCGGCGCGGGTGTCACCGTAGCCAAGCACGGCAACCGTTCGGTCTCCAGCAAATCCGGAAGCGCCGATATCCTGGAGGCGCTCGGGGTAAATATCAATATGGACAAGGCCCGGATTAAGAAATGCCTTGAGGAGATCGGGATTGCGTTTTTGTTCGCGCCTAATTTACATCCGGCGATGAAGCACGTGATGCCGGCGAGAAAACAGATTGCCCGCAAGACGATGTTTAATATCCTGGGGCCGCTTATTAACCCTGCCCGCGCCACCAACCAGCTCATCGGCGTTTACAGCGCAGAGTGGACCAAGGTGCTGGCCCGGGTGCTCTCTAATTTAGGGACGCGGCACGTCCTGGTAGTGCACGGTAATGACGGGCTGGATGAGGTTACTACAACGGATAAGACCTTTGTTTCGGAAGCTAAGTCCGCGGAGTTTCGCGATTTTGAAATTACGCCGGAAGAATTTGGTTTTAAGAGAGCGGATATCCGCGACCTTCTGGCAGCCGATGCCAGGCATAGCGCCGCTATAGTAATGGATGTCCTGAACGGCAAGAAGGGGCCGGCGCGCGACATCGTATTATTGAACTCAGGCTGCGCCATCTATGCTGCCGATAAAGCCCCTTCCATTAAAGAAGGCATAAAACTGGCGCAAGAGTCTCTTGATTCCGTAAAGGCGCTGGAAAAATTGAAATTATTAAAGGAGTATTCGCAGCAATGAAAAAAGAGGATTTTCTTAAAGAGATAGCGGCTAAGAAGAATGAGAGGTTGGTTTTCGCCAAACAGCAGTTGCCTGAGGAGGAATTGAAATCCCGGATGCAGGCGCTGGGGCCTGCGCGGCCTTTTATTGAGGCGATTCATAAGCCGCGCCAGATTTCTCTCATCGCGGAAATTAAAAAGGCATCGCCTTCCGCAGGGGTAATCCGCGAGAATTTTAACGTGCAGGATATTGCCCGCACCTACCAGGAGGCCGGAGCACAGGCGCTCTCGGTATTAACCGAAGAGGATTATTTTCAGGGGAACATCTCTTACCTTAATGACGCCAAGGGTATCACCAGCCTGCCTGTTTTAAGGAAGGATTTCATCCTTGAGCCTTATCAGGTGTATGAGTCGCGTTTTTTCGGCGCTGACGCCGTGCTTTTAATCGCCGCGCTCCTTACTCAGGACAGCATTTCCGAAATGGCCGAGATTGCCAAGGGCCTTGGCCTGGCGGTTTTAGTCGAGGTGCACGAAGAAAAGGAATTAAAAAAGATACTCAAACTTAAAAATATCGACCTTATCGGCATCAATAACCGCAACCTGCATACTTTAGAGGTGGATTTTAATACTACCCAACGCCTTTTTACCTTAACCCCCAAGGATAAGATAGTGGTAGTGGAGAGCGGGTTAAAGAGCTATCAGGATATCCTGTTTTTAAAAATCCTGGGGGTGAGCGCGGTGCTGATAGGCGAGGCCTTCATGAGCAGCCAGGATATCCGGCGCAAGGTTGAAGAAATCATGGGATGGTAAAAGTCAAGGTTTGCGGTATCACTAATCTTGAAGATGCCCTGGCCGCGGTGATTGCCGGCTGCGATGCGCTGGGCTTTGTTTTTTATAAAAAGAGCCCGCGTTATATCGCGCCCCAAAAAGCGAGGCAGATCATAAAACTCCTGCCTAAAAGAGTAGCCAAGGTCGGAGTTTTTGTGGATATGCCTGCCGAAAAAATAAAAGATATTGCCAAATCCTGCAGGCTTGCTATACTGCAATTTCATGGGCGGGAAACCCCCGCATTTTGCGAAAAATTCAAGCGCTACCGCATTATTAAATCTTTTCGCATCAAGGACAGGATAGATTTAGCGGAGGTTTTAAAATACCACACCTTCGCTTACCTTTTTGACACTTATGTGAAATCCCGGCCCGGAGGGACAGGCAGGCGTTTTAACTGGAAGCTGCTGCGGGGGTTAGGCGCGATAAGAAAACCGCTATTTTTATCCGGGGGCTTGAATTATAATAATGTCCTGAGGGCAATCAGAATGGTGCATCCCGATTGGGTGGATGTCTCCGGTTCCCTGGAGTCTAAGCCGGGTAAAAAAGATTATTATAAGATTGTCAGGTTCGTAAGAAGAGTGAAATCTAAAAGGAGCTTGTGATGTTACCGGATAAAAAAGGTCATTTTAACAGTTTCGGCGGCAGGTTCGTCCCCGAAACCCTCATTTATGCCCTGGACGAATTGGAGCATGAATACTCAAGGGCTAAAAGAGACAAAAAGTTCGCCCAGGAGCTCGCTTATTATTTAAAGGAGTATGCGGGCCGGCCTACCCCTTTATACCTCGCGCGCAACTTAAGCCGCTATTTAGGCATTTCAAAGGTTTACCTTAAAAGGGAGGACCTTTTACATACCGGCGCGCACAAGATTAACAATACCCTGGGCCAGATAATTCTCGCGCGGCGCATGGGCAAGAAGCGTATTATCGCCGAGACCGGTGCTGGCCAGCACGGAGTTGCTACAGCCACGGTAGCAGCGCTCTTCGGCCTGGAATGCGCAGTCTATATGGGCGAAGAGGATATCCGCAGGCAGGAATTGAATGTCTTCCGTATGAAACTGCTGGGTGCCCGCGTGGTTCCGGTTAAAAGCGGCTCGCGCACCTTAAAGGATGCGATGACCGAGGCGCTGCGGGACTGGGTTACTAACGTGCGTAACACCCATTATATTATCGGCAGCGTTGCCGGCCCGCATCCCTATCCGATGATGGTGCGGGATTTTCAGGCGGTAATCGGCCGCGAAGCAAAGAGGCAAATTTTAAGCAAGGAAAAAAGATTGCCTGATTATCTGGTGGCTTGCGTGGGCGGAGGCAGCAATGCCATGGGATTATTCCATCCGTTTTTTGCGGAGCCGAGCGTCAAATTCATCGGCGTGGAGGCAGCGGGATTGGGCCTTTCTTCGGGCAAACATTCCGCTACGCTGGTAGCCGGCAAGCCGGGAGTATTACACGGCTCCAAATCCGACCTTCTGGAAGACCGCGACGGCCAGGTTAAGACCGCACACTCCATTGCCGCAGGCCTGGATTATCCCGGGGTAGGGCCGGAGCACGCCTACTATAAAAAAATCGGCCGCGCGCAGTATGTTGCGGTTGACGATAAATGCGCCCTGGAAGGATTTAAGATATTATCGCAAACCGAGGGCATCATTCCTGCCCTGGAGCCGGCGCACGCCGTGTTTTATCTTACCAGCCTGCGGCGCAGGATAAAGAAGAACTCTATTATTATTGTCTGTCTTTCCGGACGGGGGGACAAGGATACCTATGTCGTTGCCAAGAGGTTAAAACTATGAACAGGATTGAAGCCAAATTCAGGGATTTGAAAAAGAAAAAACAAAAGGTCTTTATCGCTTTTATTACTGCCGGTTATCCGAGTCTGGCCATTACCGAAAAGCTGGCAAAGGGGTTTGCTGTCGCAGGGGTTGACCTCGTCGAATTAGGCGTGCCCTTTTCCGACCCCATGGCAGACGGGCCGGTGATACAGGAGTCATCGCAGTTTGCGCTGAAAAAGAGCGTAAATCTTAGTCGGATTCTGAAATCCGTCAAAGATATCCGCCGCTATACCGGCATACCGATATGCCTGATGACTTACTATAACCCCATCTTCTGTTTCGGAGAAGAAAGATTTATGAAAAACGCTTCTCTCGCCGGGGTGGACGGAGTGATTATTCCGGATCTTCCTCCCGAGGAGGGGAAATCCTTGCTAAGGTTAGCCCGTAAATACCGCTTAGACGTAATATGTTTTATTTCTCCCACCACCAGCGCCCGCCGCATAAAATACATCGCGCGCACCTCCCGCGGTTTTATCTATTATGTTTCCTTGACCGGAGTCACCGGGGCGCGCAAGAGGCTCCCCGTAGGGTTAGCGGAGCATATCCGCGAGATAAAAAAATATACCTCCAAGCCTGTCTGCGTAGGGTTCGGGGTTTCGACGCACCAGCAGGTAAAAGAGCTTTCCCGGGTTGCCGACGGCGTAATCGTAGGCAGCGCCATTGTAAAAAAGATTAGGCAGGATATCGGCAGGCCCGACCTCGTAAAAAGAACGCTAAGTTTTATTTCAGCCCTAAAAGGTTAAAGATGTACCAAAAGTCAACATTGAAGAATGGGGTGCGTATCGTAGCATACCCGATGCAGGATATGCAGTCTGCTGCCCTGGGGATCTGGATTAATGTCGGCGGCAGGTATGAATCCCATAAATTCAAGGGTATCAGCCACTACCTGGAACACCTCCTTTTTAAAGGCAGCAATAAATACTCCTGCCGTAAAATCAAGGAATCCCTCGAAGGCGCGGGCGGCTCCTTAAACGGCTTTACCAGCGAGGAGCTGACCTGTTATCTGGTAAAGATACCGGCACGCTACCTCAACCTCGCCCTGGATATATTATCCGATATGGTAATGCATCCCCTGCTCTTGCAGGAAGAGATTGATAAGGAGCGCACCGTCATCCTTGAAGAGATTAAGATGTACCGCGACCAGCCGCAGAGTTATGTCTATGAACTGCTAGATGAGCTGCTCTGGCCCGGCCAGCCGCTCGGTATGAGCATCACCGGGACACCGGCGTCGGTGGGAAGGATAAACCGTAAAGACCTCCTCCTCTACCGCCAGTACTGTTATACCCCTTTAAACATGGTAATCAGCGTCTGCGGTAAATTCATTTACCGCGATTTTAGAAAAAAAGCAGAGAGGATTTTTGGCGGGCTGGACGGTAAAACCAGGAATGTGTTTGTAGCGGCCAGAGAGGAACAGGTTGAACCGCAGCTTAAGATAGTTGCCAGGGATACCGAGCAGACGCACCTGGCTATAGGGTTTCACGGTTTCAAGCGCGACCACCCCTTGCGGCACGCCCTGGGTATCCTGCATATAATTTTAGGCGCGAATATGTCCAGCCGGCTTTTTAATGAGGTGCGGGAAAAAAGAGGGCTGGCCTACGAAATCGGGACGCATGTAAAACGTTTTCAGGATACCGGCACCTTCCTGGTGCACGCCGGAATCGATAACCGCAGGACGGGCGATGCCGTAGCGGTAATATTAAAGGAATTGGTGCGCGTCAAACAGAACCTCGTGGGCGCCGACGAGTTCAGGCGCGCCAAGGAATTTTATTTAGGGCAGCTTATGCTTAGCCTCGAAGATACCCTGGAACATATGCTCTGGATCGGAGAATCCACCGCTGCCCTGAACAGGACTTATTCTCTTGAGGAGGTTGTCAGGGAGGTGGCCAGGGTCAGGCGGGAGGATGTGCGCGAGGCCGGCCGCCGGATATTCCGCGAAGCCAATTTAAACATCGCCTTAATCGGCCCGCTTCGCCGTGCAGAAAACAGGATAATCAAGGAGTTGTGTTTATGACGGCATTTTCTCCATTAATGGTATTCTTTATACTTATTTTAGCGGTGTTTTCCTTTTTCTTTTCCGCTTCCGAGACCGCGGTCATAGGTTTAAGCAAGATAAAATTACGGCATATGATTGCGAAGGGGGTAAAGCGCGCCAAGGTTATCCAGCGGCTTCTTACCCGGTTGGATAAATTTATCGCCGCTATTTTAATCGGGAACGATTTCGTGAATATCGCGATTTCTGCCATCGTTACCGGTATTATGGTGCAGATATTCGGTTATCGCCTCGGGGTAATAATAGCGACGTTCGCCTCCAGTTTTTTTGTGCTGATTATGTGCGAAATAACCCCCAAGATTTTAGCCGCCAAGCATACCGAGAAGGTAGCACTCTTTACCGCGCCGTTAATGGAATTATTTATCAGGATTTTTCATCCGATAATCCTCATATTTACCCTTACCAGCAATTTAATATTAAAGATCTTCGGCCTCGGCCCCTCCAAGAGGTCTCCGCTTATTACCGAGGAGGAATTGCGTACGATGATCGAGGTCGGCAAGGAAGAAGGGGTTTTAAGCGACGAGGAAAGAAAGATGCTCCACCGCATTTTTGAGTTTGGCGATACCAGGGTGAGCGAAGCAATGGTGCCGAAAGAAAAAATCGTCGCCGTTAACATCAATAGTACCCCGGAGACACTCCTGAATACCTTCGTGGAAGAAGGCCATGCGAGGCTGCCGGTGTACTCCGAATCCGTGGATAATATTATCGGGATCATCTATGCCCGCGACCTCCTTTACGTATTGCGCGACAAAGGGCTGTTCCTTCTGCAGGATTTATTGCATCCGGCGTATAGCGTAGCGACTTCCACGCGCGTAAACGAACTTTTGCGTAAATTCCAGGCCAGTAAAATCCAGATTGCTATCGTGGTAGACGCCAACAATAAAACCCTGGGGCTGGTTACCCTCGAGGACCTTCTTGAAGAGATTGTCGGCGAGATTGATGAGGAGCAAACCAATAACCTGACAAATAAGCATTGACCCGCTGTTTTTTTATTGTATAATATCACTCTATAATAACTTAAGCGACATTGACACGGCATAGAAGCTGTGATAAGATAGAAAAAATTGCAAAAAGGAGGAAGCAATGGCAGAAAAAGGATATTGCGTCAAGTGCAAAGGCAAAAAGGAGATGAAAGACGAACAGAAGGTTACGATGAAGAACGGCCGCCTTGCGGTGAAGGGCAAATGTCCTGATTGCGGCACGGGAATGTATAAGATTCTGGGAACGAAATAACCAGCCGTTTGTCTAAAGACGGATTGTTAATATAATAAAGTTTAAAGGTATGCCGGAGGAGGGACTGATACCAAGTTCAGCCTCCGGCATTATTAAATAACGGGGTACCAAAAGCAGTTTAAGGGGGAGAGAGCGATAGATACTAAAAAAATAGCCTTACGTATCGCAACAGTGGCGAGGGGAATGAAGGCTCAGAAGGTAACGGTGCTGGACATGCGCAGCATTGCGGGTTTCTGCGATTATTTTGTGATCGCCAGCGCCACCTCGCTTCGGCAGGTAAATGCAGTAGCACGTTCAATCGAGGAAGAGATGTTGAAGGAGCGCATCAAACCGTTTTCCAAAGTCTCACCTAACGACGAATCCGGATGGGTGGTGCTGGATTATTCCAGCGTCATCGCGCATATATTCTATAAGCCCCTAAGGGAATTTTATTGCCTGGAGCGCCTCTGGTCCGATGCCAAAAGGGTAAGGATCCCCAGAAGCGCGCTCTGATTTGACATTGACTCCGTAAATTCCGCACATCACTCCAACCGCTAGACATGAAAACTGACATCAACGCTTTATTAATAGCCGTAATCAAAGACGCGCTGGAAGAACTCTCTCCGCAGCGGGGCGTCTTCGACAAGTTAAAAGAAGGGTTATATCTGGAGCTTCCGAAAGACAACCGTTTCGGCGACCTCGCCAGCAACATCGCCCTTCGGCTTGCGGCCCAGCTTAAAAGCCCGCCGGCGCAAATAGCAGGGGAACTCGCGGATAACATTAAAGCCCGCCTCAAAAAATGCGGCCTTGAGCCTTACGTTAAAGAAGTAAAGGCAGCAGGCGGTTTTATTAATTTTTACCTGCAGGAGAAATATTTCTATGATTACCTCGCCGATATCGTCAGAAAAGGAAAAAAAACCCTGAGGTTCAATGCCGGAAGAGGCAGGAAGGTGTTGTTGGAGTTCGTGAGCGCCAATCCCACCGGGCCGTTATCCGTTGCTCATGCGCGCCAGGCGGCAGTAGGCGATGCCCTGGCAAAGGTTCTGGATTTTGCGGGTTTTAAGGTTAAAAAGGAATATTACCTTAATGACGAAGGCAACCAGATTAACATTCTCGGGCATTCCGTTGAATTAAGACTTAAAGAATTAGAGGGAAAGAGAATTGAATTTCCCGAAGACCACTATCATGGCGATTACATTTCAGACATTGCCAGGAACGTTAAAGCTAAAAAATGCAGGGTAGGCGATTTTGGCACCTACGCCGCAGATTACATCCTTAAGATTATCAAAAGGGAGTTGCGCGATTTCAGGGTAGAGTTTGATTGCTGGTACAGCCAGAAGGCATTGCGTAAGAGCGGAAAGATCGAAAAGGCGCTGCGTTTTTTAGAACAGAAGGATTTACTCTATCGCCAGGACGGCGCGGTCTGGTTTAAATCCACCCGCTTCGGCGACGATAAGGACAGGGTGGTGGTTAAAAGCGACGGCTCTTATACCTACCTTGCTCCGGATATCGCATATCACCGCGAGAAGTACCGCCGCGGATTTACCTGGTTGATTAACCTCTGGGGTCCTGACCACCACGGTTACATCAGCAGGATTAAGGCCGCCGTGCAGGCGCTCGGCAAGGACGCGGATTCGCTGTCTCTTATTATCGTGCAACTGGCTACTATCTTTCGGGCAGGACAGCAGATTCAGATGTCCACCCGCCGCGGCCAGTATATTACGCTGCGGGAAGTTCTTGACGATGTGGGTTGCGATGCCGCGCGTTTTTTCTTTATGATGCGCCGTACCGACAGTCACCTGGATTTCGACCTCGAGGTTGCCAAGAAGAAGACCAGCGAGAACCCGGTTTATTACGTCCAGTATGCCCATGCCCGCATCTCGAGTATCCTCGGCAACAGCCCGCTTAGACTTAAAACCCGAGAATTAAATCCGGTTTTATTGGAAGAACCCGAGGAAATTGCCTTAATCAAGAAACTCTGGGAGTTATTCTATATCCTGGAGGTATGCCTGAAGACCACCGACCCTTATATGCTCACCGTCTATCTGCAGGAGCTGGCGGAAACCTTCCATAAGTTCTATGACCGTCACCGTGTCTTGGGACAAGACCAGCAGCTTACCCAGGCAAGACTCGCACTTATCGAGGCTTGCCGTATCGTAATCTCCTGCGGCCTGGATTTACTGGGCATCTCAAGCCCCAGGAAGATGTAACATGCCCGCGCATAAAATACTCAAGATCGCCACGCCTGATGCGCCCCTTCAGAATTTATTAAGCAGCAGATTAGGCATCTCCCGGATATTTGCCCAGCTTTTGATTAACCGCGGGATTACGAATCCCGAAGAGGCCCGGAAGTTCCTTGATGCCGACGCAAGCGGCTTTTTAGACCCTTATTCATTCACGGATATGCGCCGGGCAGTGGAGCTCGTCAAGAAAGCGGCTGCCGCTAAAGAAAAGGTGATGGTCTTCGGGGATTATGATGTTGACGGCATTACTGCCGTGGCAATACTGAAAAATACACTCAAGCGCTTGGGCATAGATGCCCTGCATTATATACCTCACCGCATCAAGGAAGGTTACGGCTTAACCAAGAATATCCTGCGGTCGGCATTAGAACGGCAGGTTAAACTCCTGATTACGGTAGACTGCGGTATTAACAGCCGCAGGGAGATAGAAGATTTAAGGAAACATAATATCGAGGTTATCCTTACCGACCATCATGAACAGATAACTTTAGAGCAACTGCCCTCTGCCTCGGCGATCCTTAATCCCAAAGTAAAAAACTCCAACTATAAATACCGGGACCTGGCCGGCGTGGGAGTAGCCTATAAGTTCTGCCAGGCCCTTGCCGCGGACGATTTAGAAGACTATCTTGACCTGGTTGCGCTGGGAACAATTGCGGACGTGGTGCCTCTGACAGGAGAGAACCGCATTATCGTAAGGGAGGGGCTTAAAAATCTTACCCACACCAGAAACATGGGCCTCGAGGCGCTTATGGAATCCAGCGGCATCAAGGGCAAAAATATTACTCCTACCTTTGTCAGTTATATCCTCGCGCCGCGGTTGAATGCCAGCGGCAGGATGGCTACCGCAGATATCGCGCTGGAACTGCTTTTGAGCGGCAACAAGGATAGGGCGGATGAACTTGCGGCGTTGATAGAAAACCATAATCGCCAGCGGCAGAAGGTAGAGAACAGTATACTAGAGGAGGCCGAGGCGATTATCGATAAAGAGATTAATTTTAAGGAGCACAAGGTTATCGTGATTGCCAAGGAGGATTGGCATCAGGGCGTATTGGGCATAGTCGCTTCCAAGCTGGCAGACAGGTTTTACCGCCCGACTATCCTGATATCATTAGACGAAGACCTCTGTAAAGGCTCGGGCCGCTCCATCAAAAACTTTCACCTCTTTGATGCCCTGCTGGGTTGCCGGGAATTCCTGGATTCCTTCGGAGGCCACAGCCACGCGGTGGGGTTGTTGATTGCCAAAGACAATATCGCGCAGTTCAAGCACAGCATTAACCGCCTGGCCAAAGAAAAATTGTTATTGGAAGACCTGCTGCCCAGCATTGAGATTGATATGGAGCTGGGTTTTTCGGACCTTAGCGAAAAACTGACCGAGGAACTGGCGATACTGGAGCCGTTCGGCACCGGCAATGCCGAGCCGTTATTTTATACCCCCCACCTCACCCTTAAGAACACGCCGCAGGCGCTGGGTAAGGATACCCTGAAGTTCTGGGTAACCGACGGCAGTATTACCTATCAGGCAATAGGGTTCGGCATGGCAAGCCTTTGCCCCAACCTTTTAAATGCCGCAAGTTTCGATTTGGTTTACAGCCCGCGGATGGATAATTGGCAGGGAGAAAGTTCTTTTATCTTAGAGGTCGAGGACATTTTTTTTAAATAGAAGGTATTTTAAGAAATCAGGCCTTGACCAGCCCGCCCTTTTTGATGCATTTAGCGCAGACATATACCCGGCGGGGTTTATTGTCGAGCAATAACCGCATCTTTTGCAGGTTAGGCAGGAAGAGACGCTTTGTGGCGCGCACAATCTTTTGTCCGGTGCCGCCTTTGCTTTTAGCAAGGCCTTTACGGACCACGTTCTTGCCTAAGAGGGGATTTTTGCCGCAGATCGCACAAATTTTAAGCATCTTTATTCACCTCGATTTAAGTAAAAGCTACAGGGATTAGAGTATACTTGAAAATACCCTATTGTCAAGATAAAATAGGGACGGTTCTGAACTCCGCTATAAAGTGCCCCCTCGGGGGACACCTTAGTTTTGAGTTGAGAACCTTCCCTAAAGTTGATTATGGCTGAAGATATAATTAAGGATTTGAATCAGGAGCAACGGGAGGCGGTTTGCCACCGCGAGGGGCCTTTGCTTATCATTGCCGGCGCAGGCACCGGAAAGACCACGGTTATTACCAAGAGGATTGCCTGGCTCTTATCCGAAGGGTTAGCCCGCACCAACGAGATACTGGCGCTTACCTTTACCGATAAGGCGGCGCTGGATATGCTGGAGCGCGTGGATATCCTGGTGCCTTACGGTTACACCGATATCTGGATCTCCACCTTCCACGCCTTCGGGGACAGGCTCCTGCGCGAAAATGCCATTGTGGCGGGGTTGAGCCCGGACTTCAAGGTCCTTACCCGTCCCGAAGCCGCGGTATTCTGCCGTGAGCACCTTTTTGAATTTAACCTTTCTTATTACCGGCCGCTATCCGAACCTACCCGTTTTATCGAAGCCCTGATTTCGGCTTTCAGCCGCGCCAAAGACGAAGATATTGCCCCGGGAGAATATCTTAATTACAGCCGGGAACTTGTCTGCCGGGCCAGCCAGAGCCCGCAGGATTTTGCGCTTCAGGAAGAGGCGCACCAGCAGATGGAGGTGGCTTCGGCCTATGCCAAATATCAGGAGCTGCTTGCCAAATACGGGGTAGTAGATTTCGGGAACCAGTTTTACCTGGCGCTTGGGCTCTTGAGGGAACACCCCCTGATTTTAAAAAGATACCAGCAGCAGTTTAAGTATATCCTGGTAGACGAATTCCAGGATACCAATTTTTCGCAGTTTCAACTGGTAAAGTTACTGGCAGGCGGGGCGGGCAACATTGCGGTCGTGGCGGACGACGACCAGTGTATTTACCGCTGGCGCGGTGCTGCTTACAGCAACGTGCTGAATTTTACCGAGAGTTTTCCGCGCAGTAAAAAGATAAGCCTGATTAAGAATTACCGCTCCACCCAGGTCATCTTAGACAGCGCCTACCGTTTAATCCAGAACAATAACCCCGAGCGCTTTGAGGTAAAGGCCGGTATCGATAAGAAGCTCGTTGCCGTTAATAAGGCCAAACCCGTTCCTCCCCGCCACCTGCATTTTGAGACGAATTCCGCGGAAGCGGACTGGGTAGCCCAAAGCATCCGCGATAAAGTAAAAAGCAGGAAATTCAATTATAAGGATTTTGCAATCCTGGTGCGTTCCAACTCCGATGCCAGGGCATACCTGCAGGCCCTGAATATGGAGAATATCCCGTGGCAGTTCAGCGGCAATCAGGGTTTGTATTCGCGCGAAGAGGTAAAATTATGCATTAATTTTCTGCGCGCGGTGGCGAACCATTCGGATTCATTGAGCTTATATTATCTTGCCACCAGCGAAATATATTCCCTCGACCTCGCGGATCTCGGTCTGTGCATGCATTATGCCAAACGCAGCAATAAATCCCTCTATGAGGTTTTTGAGGAATTGGCGGATACCCCGGAATTAACCAGGGTAAAGGAGTCTTCGCGCAAGAAGATTCGGGGTATCTTAGTCGACCTCGATAAATTCCTGAAGATCTCGCGGGAGGAAACAACCGGGAGGTTATTGTACGGTTTCCTGACCGACAGCGGTTACCTTAAAAAACTCACCCGCGATATTAATCTTGAGAAAGAAAGCAAGATCCAGAACCTCGCCAAGTTCTTTAATATCGTGCGGGATTTTGAATTGGTGGCGAAGGAAGACCGCGTAATTAATTTTGTGGGTTACCTCGACCTCCTTATTGAAGCGGGGGATGACCCCGAGACCGCGGAGAGCGACCCGGAAGCGGACGTCGTAAATGTCCTTACCATCCACAAGGCCAAAGGGCTGGAGTTTAAAGCGGTGTTTATGGTCAGCCTCGTGAACGGCAAATTCCCGGTTTCGCACCGCCGGCAACCCATCGAGATACCCGACCCCCTTATCAAAGAGATCCTGCCGCAGGGGGATTATCATATTCAGGAGGAGCGCCGTCTTTTTTACGTAGGAATGACGCGCGCCAAAGAAGAACTCTACCTGACTTCGGCCTCGGATTACGGCGGGACGCGCCTGCGCCGGGTCAGCCAGTTTGTGGCAGAGGCGATCGGAGAAGGCGTCGCAGACAAAGGACATCCTAAAAGCAGCGCCCTTGAGGCAATCAAGCGTTTTGCGCCGCGCAAGGATTCTCTTAAACCGAAGCAGCGTGCCATACCGCAGGAGGAGCTTTTGTTTTTGAGTTTTTATCAGTTAGACGATTATCTTACCTGTCCCCTGAAATATAAATACGTGCATATTCTGCGCGTGCCGATTATGGAACACCACACCGTTATCTACGGACGCGCAATGCATGAGGCAGTAACCGAGTATTTTCAATTTAAGATGGCGGGTGAAAAGATGGAGCTTGCTCAGCTTCTGGAGTTGTTCCGGAAAAATTTTGACCCCCGGGGCTTCATCAGCGAGCAGCACCAAGAGGAGCGTTTTCGCATCGGCCAGGATGCGCTGGTACGTTTTTACAGCGCCGAAGAAAAACGCGATTCCCGGCCGCTATATATCGAAAAAGAATTTTCCTTCATGCTCGATAACAATAAAATCCGCGGCCGTTTTGACCGTATCGATAAAGAGGAAGACGGCGTCGTCATTATGGATTTTAAGACCTCCGAACTCAATAAACAGCAGGAGGCGGATAAGCGCACCCGGGATAGCCTGCAGCTGGGCGTTTACGCCTTGGCGTATAAGAGTATTTTCGGAGAGCTTCCCAAATTGGTGCAGCTTTATTTCCTGGAATCCGGGCTTATCGGAAGCGACACGAAAGACGAGAGCGACCTTGAGAAGGTCAAAGATAAGATACGCCAGGTTTCCGCGGGTATCCGCAGCCGTATTTTTGAGGCTAAACCCGAGTATCTCGCCTGCAGGTACTGTGCCTACAACCAGATCTGCCCTTCGGCAATCATAAGGTAAGCTGCCTAAATAATTTATAATGAAATTATTGACTTGCGATATAAAGTAGCGTATAATAATTAAAAAAATGAAGGAGGTGAATAAAGTTGACGTTGGTTAAGGAAGAAAAGAAACACCTTATCGATGATTTTAAACTCCATACCCGGGACACCGGTTCGCCGGAGGTGCAGGTGGCGTTGCTCACGAGCAGAATCAATAACCTTGGCGAGCATTTCAAAACCCACAAGAAGGATTTCCATTCCCGCCGCGGTCTCTTGATACTGGTAGGAAGAAGGCGCAGGCTTTTAGATTATCTCAAGAATAAAGACATCAAGAAGTATGAAGAGGTCTTGGAGAAGCTGAGTCTGAGGAAGTAAGGGCTTTCCGCTTTTATCCTTATAAAATCATAACAATAAGGGGGTATAATGCAGATTAAGTTTGGTGAAAGGGAATTAATTTTGGAAACCGGCAAGGTTGCCCGTCAGGCAAACGGTTCGGTGGTGGTCAGTTACGGCGGCACGGTAGTGCTGGTTACCGCCTGCATGTCCAAGGAGCCGCGCGAGGGCCAGGATTTTTTCCCGTTAACCGTGGAATATCAGGAAAAGACCTATGCCGCCGGAAGGATCCCCGGCGGATTTTTTAAGCGCGAAGGCCGGCCTTCGGAAAGCGAGATTCTCACCGCCCGCCTTATCGACCGGCCTATCCGGCCGCTATTTCCGGAAGGCTTATTCAACGAGGTCCAGGTGATGGCGATTGTTGTTTCCAGCGACGGAGAAAACGACCCGGATGTCCTGGCGGTAAACGGCGCCTCCGTGGCGCTGGGTATTTCGGACATACCCTTTAACGGGCCGTTAGCCAGCTGCCGCATCGGCAGGGCAGGGCTTGAGTTTATCATTAATCCCACCTATGCCCAGCTTGAGAATTCCGACCTCGATATCGTGGTGGTAGCCAATAAAAACGGTGTGGTGATGCTGGAATCCAAACTCAAAGAGGTAACCGAGGATATATTTATCGAGGCGGTGAAATTCGGTTGCGAAAAACTTAAAGCCCTCATCAGCATACAGGAAGATTTTATCCGCCAATACGGCAAACCCAAGGCCGCGGTTGATTATAAACTTATCGACCCCGCATTGAAAAAGAAGGTTGCCCAGTTATCGCAGGGAAAGTTAAAGGCGATTTACGATTTGAGTCAAAAAGAAGAGCGCGAAGAGGCAGTGGATGCCCTGGCTAAAGAGCTTGAAGCCCAGCTTACCGAGGAGGGTTTTGAGGCGCTTGATGTCAGGGCGGCCTTGGTAGAGATAGAGAAGGAGGAGTTGCGCAGGAAGGTATTGACGGAAAATACCCGCGTTGACAAGAGGGGCTTTAAGGATATCCGTCCGATTACCTGCGAGGTCGCGGTGCTGCCGCGCACCCACGGCTCCAGTCTTTTTACCCGCGGCCAGACCCAGAGCCTGGCGGTTACTACCCTCGGTACGGGCGAAGACGAACAGCTCATCGAAGCCCTGGAGGGAGAAAAATACAAGACCTTTATGCTCCATTACAGTTTTCCGCCTTTTAGCGTCGGAGAGACTGCTCCGGTGCGCGGTCCGGGGCGCCGTGAAATCGGGCACGGCGCGCTTGCGGAAAAAGCGCTTATGGCAGTAATGCCTTCCAAGGAAAAATTCCCTTACACCATCCGGGTAGTTTCCGAGATACTGGAATCCAACGGTTCTTCGAGCATGGCCACGGTCTGCTCCGCCACCCTTGCCCTTATGGACGCCGGCGTTCCCATCAAGGATGCGGTAGCCGGTATTGCCCTCGGTTTGATAAAAGAGGGCGATAAGGCGATAATCTTAAGCGACATTACCGGCGTGGAAGACCATTTCGGGGATATGGATTTTAAGGTTGCCGGGACCAAGGCCGGCCTTACCGCAGTGCAGCTGGATTTGAAGATTGACGGTATCGGTACCGACCTTTTAGAAAAATGCCTTAGCCAGGGCAGGGAAGGCAGGCAATTTATCCTGGACAAGATTAACGCCGCGCTTGCGAAGCCGCGCGAGGAATTATCGTCTTATGCCCCGCGCATCGAGGTGCTCAAGATTAATCCCGAAAAAATCGGGGAACTCATCGGCCCGGGCGGCAAGACCATTAAAGCCATCATTGCCGCTACCGGAGCTAGCGTTGATATCAAGGATGACGGCACGGTCCTGGTGGGCTCTACCGAACCCAGCGCTTCGGCGCAGGCGATTAAGATGATCAAGACTATCGTTGAAGACGTTGAGGTGGGCCGTATTTATCTGGCCAAGGTAAAACGCATCATGGCCTTCGGGGTATTCTGCGAAATCGCGCCGCGCAAGGAAGGCTTGGTGCACGTTTCGGAACTGGCCAACCATTTTGTCAAGAAAGCGGAAGACGAAGTCAAGATCGGAGACGAGATTAAGGTTAAGGTTATCGGTATAGATGAGCTGGGCAGGATTAACCTCAGCAAGAAGCAGGCAGAAGAAAAAAATAGTGAGAAGTGAGAGAAAAGAGATTAAACGAAATCAAAGGCGTTATACTTGTTGCCGCGGGTTTGATGGTCCTTGCCGCGCTTCTGCGGCCGGAACGCCTTGACCTTCCTTTCTACGCGTCGCATCCCAATACCCCGCCCTTAAATCCTCTCGGTATTTTCGGCGCATACCTCTCGGGAGTGCTGGTTTTTCTCATCGGCCGCATCAGCAGCTTTATTTTACCTATATTGATTTTACTGCCGGGGATAAACTTATTCCGGCAGCAGGAAGCGGACCTGCGCTTACCGCGTATTTTAGGAGGACTGGTCTTACTTATTTCTCTGGGGTCATTGGCGGGGATGGTCTTCGTACGTAACGAAACCAGCGCTTTTTACCTTGCGGGGTTTCTGGGCTTTAGCCTTTCCCGGCTGGCTACGGCTTACCTCGGACGCCTGGGCGGTTATATTGTTTTTATTACCCTGGCGATATTATCCTTTGCCTTGCTTACCGAGACTTTAATCTCGATGCTTATCTCGCGGGTAATGGAGAGGACCAGAATCTTTACCCGTCCGGTCTTCAGATTCAAAAAGAAGGGAAAATTTCCGGCCTTTAAATCCGTATTATCCGAGAAGACCGAACCCTCCCGGGAATCCCTGGTTTCCGAACCCAGGGTTATTAGTGCCGTTAGTACCCCACCGACGACTCTCAAACCCAAAATTCAGATTAAGTTGAAACAGCAGGAGTCTATTGTGCCTCAGGCTAAGCCGCGTGAGGTTAAGGTCGGAGATTATCATCTTCCTTCCCTGGATCTTCTGGATTCTCCTCCGCCATTGGAAGCCAGGCAGATTAAAGAGGATCTGGAGGGGAATGCCAGAATCCTGGAGGAAACACTGGAGGATTTCGGCATCTCTGCCAAGGTTACCGCTATCGAACGCGGGCCGATTATTACCCGCTATGAACTGGAACCTGCGCCGGGAGTAAAGTTAAACCGCATCGTGGCGTTGAGCGACGATATTGCCCTGGCGATGAAGGCGCAGTCGGTGCGCATTGTCGCGCCTATCCCCGGAAAGGGGAGGGTCGGCGTCGAGGTCCCCAATACCCAGAGCAGTTTTGTATATTTGAGGGAGGTCCTATCTTCACCTGAGTTTCAGGAGTGTAAGTCCAAGCTTGCCCTTTCCTTAGGGAAGGATATCTCCGGTTCTCCGGTAGTCGCGGACCTTTCGGATATGCCGCATCTTCTGATTGCCGGCACTACTGGTTCGGGTAAGACCGTTTGTGTTAACTCCCTGATTTTTTCCATGCTCTTTAAGAATACCCCGCAGGAACTGAAATTTTTAATGATTGACCCCAAGATGGTGGAACTGGCGCCCTTTAACGGCCTTGCGCATTTGTTATGTCCGGTAATCACCGATGCCAAGAAGGCAGCGGTGGCCCTCAACTGGGTCCTGAACGAAATGGAAGAACGTTACCGCCTCTTCGCCAAGGTCAGCGCCCGCAACATCGATTCCTACAACGAGAAACAGGAAAAGATTCCCTACATCGTCATCATTATCGATGAGTTGGCGGATTTGATGATGGTATCGCGGGATCAGATCGAGAGTGCCATTACCAGGCTCGCGCAGCTTTCACGCGCCGTCGGCATCCATCTGATTCTGGCTACCCAGCGGCCTTCGGTGGACGTGGTTACCGGAGTGATTAAGGCGAATTTCCCGGCGCGCATCTCGTTTAAGGTCGCTTCCAAGGTCGATTCGCGCACCGTCCTGGATATGAACGGCGCGGATAAATTACTGGGTAAGGGGGATATGCTGTTTTTGCGGCCGGGAGAATCCAAGTTAATCCGCGCCCAGGGGTGCCTTATCACCGACAAGGAGATTGAACGGCTGGTAGATTTTATCAAGGCCCAGGCCGAGCCGTTCTACGATGAAGATATTCTTGAAGGGCAGCATAAGATTGGCC